>Ga0208609_100029_pt1 | contig 86736 bp, 80 predicted proteins | sample SubbioR11_8A_Apr_FD_184813 | JGI IMG/M metagenome (GOLD analysis project Ga0208609, IMG submission 184813) | Serpentinite rock and fluid subsurface biosphere microbial communities from McLaughlin Reserve, California, USA - CR11_8A_Apr (SPAdes) | ecosystem: Environmental > Terrestrial > Deep...
CACGGAAACGCCAGGCGCCGTCGTCTGCAAACAGATCGACCGCTTCTCATCATCCGTCCAAAGCCGCCTCGTCCGCCGCGCCATCAAGCACCATAGTGTCCACTATCGTTGGTGGACACTAACCGGCACCATCAACACCCGGCAGTGCGGTCAGCCCGGACGCTTACAGACCTTCCGAAAGAGCCCGAATTGGAACCGCTGCACGCTGCCCCACGGCGTGCGGTGTTCGTGGCTCAGCGATCGGACGAGCCGATAGGCGCTACCTAGCCGTTCCGGAAGCAGGGCCGCATCATAACGTGCGACCGGCAAACCGCTGCACGAGGTCGGCCCATCTGACGCGAACGTTCCGATGATGGCGTGGCCGCCGGGGACAAGGGCCCGATCCATGACCCGCAGATAGGCGTCCTGATCGGACGCCTCGGTCAGGAAGTGGAACGCGGCCCGATCATGCCAGACGTCGAAGCGGCCGGAGGGCTGCCAGTGCAGGACGTTCGCCATCACCCATTCGACCGGTGCATCCTGAGGCAGTCGCGAGCGAGCCTTCGCGAGAGCGGTTTCGGAGAGATCGAGAACCGTTATCCGGCGGAACCCTTGTTCCAGAAGGCAGTCCACCTGCCTCGATGAGCCGGCACCGACATCTACGATGGCCGCATCCTTGCCCGCGCCGGTCTCGGCGATGAGGTCGAGCGATACCTGCGGATGGTCCTCGAACCAGCTTGTCTCAGCCTCCTCCTTGCTCTGGTAGACGCCTTCCCAGCGGTTCGGTGTTTCGGCCATCGTCAATCCCTCACAACTCGATCCGCCTGAGCCGTAGGGCGTTGGTGATCACCGAGACGGAGGACAGGCTCATCGCCGCCGCGGCGATCATCGGGGACAGCAACATCCCGGTAAGGGGGTAGAGCAGCCCGGTCGCGACCGGCACCCCGAGGGCGTTATAGGCGAAGGCGAAGAACAGGTTCTGTTTGATGTTGCGCAGGGTGGCGCGGGCCAGCTTGCGCGCCCGGACAATGCCCATCAGGTCGCCGCCCAGCAGGGTGATGCCGGCGCTTTCCATCGCCACATCGGCCCCCGTGCCCATGGCGATGCCGACATCGGCGGCAGCCAGTGCGGGCGCGTCGTTCACCCCATCGCCCGCCATCGCGATCTTGTGGCCGTCGCGGCGCAACTGGTCGATCAGATCCTTCTTTGCCTCAGGCAGGACGCCAGCGCGCACCTCGTCGATACCGAGCTTGCCTGCGACTGCCTGCGCCGTGCGCTCGTTGTCGCCGGTCGCCATGATCACCCGCAGCCCCTGGGCATGAAGTTCCTTGATGGCCTGCGCGGTCGAGTCCTTGATCGGGTCGGCCACGGCCACGATCCCGGCCAGCAGCCCATCGACCGCGACGAACATCGCGGTCTTTCCCTCGACACGTAGCGTGTCCGCCTTCACCTCGGCCGCACCCGTGTCCAGCCCCATCTCCCGCATCATCGCGGCATTGCCGAGCGCCACCGCGCGTCCCCCGACACTGCCACGCACGCCCTTGCCGGTGACGGCGTCGAAGTCGGTCGCTTCCAGACGCGGGGCGCCCTGCGCTTCCGCCCCTTCGACGATCGCCTCCGCCAGCGGGTGCTCCGAGCCACGCTCGAGCGCTGCGGCGAGCGACAGCAGGTCGGTCTCGGTGATGCCCGCAACCGCCACGGTGTCCGTCAGCTTCGGCTTGCCCATAGTCAGCGTGCCGGTCTTGTCCACGATCAGCGTGTCGACGGCAGCCATGCGCTCCAGCGCCTCGGCGTCCTTGATCAACACGCCCGCCTGCGCGCCGCGCCCCGCCGCCGTGGTGATCGAGATCGGCGTCGCCAGCCCCAACGCGCAGGGACAAGCGATGATCAGCACCGAGACCGCCGAGGCGATGGCGAAGACCAGCGCGGGCTCGGGGCCGACGGTCAGCCAGACGACGAAGGCGACGATGGCGATGGCGACCACCGTCGGCACGAACACCGCCGACACACGGTCGGCCAGACCCTGGATCGGCGCGCGGGACCGGCGCGCGTTCGACACCATGGCCACGATCTGGGCCAGCACGGTGTCGGACCCGACCTTGCCCGCCTCGATCACCAGTGAGCCGTTCTTGTTGATCGTGGCCCCGGTCACCGCATCGCCCGGGCCCTTTTCGACCGGCATCGACTCGCCGGTCAGCATGCTTTCGTCCAGCGACGAGCGTCCGTCGATCACCACACCGTCGACCGGGACCGCATCGCCGGGGCGGACACGCAGCCTGTCCCCCTCCATGATGTTTTCCAGCGGCGCGTCGTACTCCGTGCCGTCCGGCAGGATGCGCCGTGCGGTCTTGGGCGCCAGGTCCAGAAGGGCACGGATCGCATCGCCGGTGCGTTCTCGCGCGCGCAGTTCCAGCACCTGGCCCACGAAGACCAGCGCCACGATCACCACGGCCGCCTCGTAGTAGGTGCCGACGCCATGGCCCATCCGGTAGGCATCCGGAAACACGCCAGGCAGGAAGGTCGCGACCAGCGAATAGAGATACGCCGCCCCCACGCCGAGGCTGATCAGCGTCCACATGTTGGGCGACTGGTTCAGCACCGAATCCCAGCCACGCCGGAAGAACGGCAGGGCCGCCCAGAGGATGATCGGCGTCGCCAACACGAACTCCAGATAGCTCGCCGTCTGATGCCCGATCCAGTCGCGCACCGGCAAGGCGACGAGTTCGCCCATCGTCAGCACGATAAGCGGCACTGCCGCGGCGGCCGAGATCCACATCCGGCGTGTGAAGTCGGTCAGTTCCACGCTTGGCTCGTCCGAGGGCACCATCGGCTCCAAGGCCATGCCGCAGATCGGGCAACTACCCGGTGCATCGCGAACGATCTCGGGGTGCATCGGGCAGGTGTACTGGACGTTGGCCGGAGCAGCCTTCTTGCGGCCGGCGGCACGACCAGAGGTGTAGAACCATGGATCGGCCTGGAACTTCGACTGGCACTTGCCCGAACAGAAATGGAAGTCCTTTCCGCCGAAGCTCTCGGTGCGGGTGTCCGGCTTCAGGCTCACCGTCATGCCGCAGACAGGGTCGATGGTAGTCGGTCCGGTTGCAGGCGCATCGTGGTGCGTCGGCATTTCGTCATCTGTGTGGGCGTGGCGTCGGTGCGGATCGGCGGTGGACATGGTGTTCTCCTTTCGCTGACTGTGCCGCGTGAAGGCCGATGCAAGACCCTCGGCATCAATCTGCGCCTTCCTGTCACTGGAAGGTCAAGCGCAGATTGGACCGGACGTCGATCTTTGCGGGAGAACCGAACCAAGTAGTGAGAGCGGATCATCCAGAAAAAACGCATTCTCACGATGCAGGACTGAGAAGGAAATCGTTCATGAGTCGCCTGTCGCATTCAGAAGTTCACATGGTTCACCGGATTGGCTGGTTGCGCGCCGCCGTACTCGGCGCAAATGACGGTCCTATTTCCACTGCAAGTCTGGTGGTCGGCGTTGCTGCGGCTGGCTCGGGACGCCCCGAGATCCTGATTGCCGGCCTCGCTGGACTGGTCGCCGGAGCCATGTCCATGGCCGCGGGCGAATACGTTTCCGTCAGTTCGCAGACCGATGCGGAACAGGCCGACATCGCGCGCGAGACGCGGGAATTGAAGGAAACGCCCGAGGCGGAGCTGGACGAGCTGACCCGCATCTACATGGCGCGGGGGCTTGATGAGGGCCTCGCCCGCCAGGTTGCGATCCAGCTGACCGATAAGGACGCACTGGGCGCTCACTCGCGTGACGAACTTGGCATCTCGGAAACCGTGACCGCGCATCCGATCCAAGCTGCCCTGGTGTCGGCGGCGACCTTCGCCGTCGGGGCGGTCATCCCGCTCATCATTGCGGCGCTCGTGCCTGCCGCTCAGATCACTCTCATCGTCGCGGTCACTACTTTGATCGCGCTTTCGGTGCTGGGCGGGCTCGGTGCCTCAGCCGGAGGTGCGGGCATCGTCAAGGGGGCCGTCCGTGTCACCTTCTGGGGCGCGCTTGCCATGGCCGCGACCGCAGCGGTGGGGATGCTCTTCGGTGTGACTGTCGGCTAGGCCGGTGGGGGAGTTTTGATGGGGACGGCATTACGGGGTCAAAGTGACTTCTAGAAGTCGCCACCGGTACCAAACGGAATCAATGATTTCAATGGATTAAGGTAGAGAAGGGGTGGATGCCGCTCTCTCCCCAACGGCGTCGAAATGCGCCAAGCTTGTGATGCTGAAGTCACAAGAGAAACGAGAGGGCATCCATGAAGGAAATTAGCATCATCGGGGTCGATCTGGCAAAGAACGTGTTCCAGCTGCATGGCGCGGCCGCAGACGGGACTGTCCCTTTCCGCAAAAAGCTGTCGCGCCCGCAGTTCCAGCGATTCATGACGGAGCATCCGCAGTGCCTCGTCGTGATGGAGGCCTGCGGTGGGGCGCATCACTGGGCGCGGGAACTGGTGCGGGTCGGCCATGAGGTGAAACTGATCGCACCGCGCTACGTTAAGCCGTTCATCAAACGGCAGAAAAATGACGCGGCGGACGCGGAGGCGATCGTGGAAGCGGCGCTGCGCCCCACCATGCGCTATGTCGAGCCGAAGACCGGGGACCAGCAGGCACGTGCCATCCTGTTCCGCACTCGCGAGCAGTTCGTGAAGCAGCGCACCGAAGCGGTCAATGCGCTGCGGTCGCACCTGTACGAATTCGGCTTCACCGCGCCCGAGGGGATCGGCTATCTCCCGCGCATCGGAGCCGCCTTAGAAGATCCGAACTGGCATTTGCCACCGCTCGCCCGGGAAATCTGTCGCGAGCTGCTGGAGCAGATCGCGAACCTGAGCGGCCGGATCAATGCCATGAAAAAGAGGCTCGACGCGATCGCCAGGGAGGGCGAGACATCGCGCCGCCTGCAGACGATGCCGGGCGTGGGCCCGATCAGCGCCCTGGCCGTCGAGACATTTGCCCCTCCCATGGAGCAGTTCAAACGAGGGCGCGACTTTGCGGCTTGGTTGGGGCTCGTGCCGCGACAGGCGTCGACCGGCGGCAAGCAGCGGCTCGGGAAAACCTCGAAGATGGGCCAGCGCGACATCCGGCGACTGCTCGTCACCGGTGCGATGGCCGTGATCCGCTGGGCCCTGCGCAGGGGCGCGCCCAGCAATCCCTGGCTGGCACGCCTGCTTGAACGCAAGCCGCCGATGGTCGCTGCCTTCGCGCTGGCCAACAAGATGGCGCGCGGCATCTGGGCGATGATGACGCGCGGCGAAAACTATCGCGGCGCTGAGATCGGAAGCGCTGCCTGATCCGGCAGCGCAGTTCGTACCGGGCCGCCGAGTTGTGAGGAAGACATGAACCGAATGGGCAAATGATCGACATGATCCGGGTTGGGCAAACCAGAAACCTTCTCAGAGCTTCGAACTCGCTGTTGGAGATTTGGCCCCGGTCCGCGCATCACCATCTCGGCCAGAGGCATCTATCAGGCCGCGCTAACAGGCCTGACAAGAGTCCGCACTCGATCACATGTCTAAGGTTCAGAAATTCCTTGCAAATGAGGGCGGCATCCACAAGAGAAGGTTGGATATCAGGCCCATCCCCTCCGCCACATTCAATTGCCGAATACGTCCAAGGGCCCCCATTGGGGCCTTTTTTCTTTTTGTTTCAAAGGGCGTTGGCCGGGCTATCCGCCCTTCGGAGACTGGACGCTTGACGCAGAACGGGTCTCCGAATGGCCTGCGTCTCTCTTCGAGCGCCCCTCGACTGTCACGGGACGGCGTGAAACATCCTTGAAATTCCAATGGGTTGCGGCGCTCATGGGGTCGTCCCGTTCGCGAGTTAATCCGGTGACGGAGACGGACACGAAGGCGCAGGGCGGCCAGAAGGACGGCTCCGTGGTGGCCGATCCCCAAGTCCGGCGGAAGCGTTCGAAGCGAGCCAGGACCCTGCCAGAAGTCGCTGATGACAAACAGACTTCACGCCCATAGCCTGGCGCAATGTCGAACGGGCCCTGGACGGATGAAGAGAACGACCTGATCGTCGCGGATTACTTCGCGATGCTGGCCGACGACATCTCCGCGCGCCGCTACAGCAAGGCCGAGCATCGGCGCAGGCTTCTGCCGCTGTTGAATGATCGGTCCGAGGGATCGGTCGAGTTCAAGCACCAGAACATCAGTGCGGTGCTGAAGGGCCTCGGCGAGGACTGGATCCCCGGCTACAAGCCCGCGTTCAATTTTCAGATGACCTTGGTGGATGCCGTGGCGCGGTGGCTGGCGCTGAACCCGGCCTGGCTTAGGCGCCAACCGGGGCTTCAACCCGCCGCTGGCCTAAGCGAGGCGGCACAGATCTGGATCGGGCCGCCGCCGACGCTGTCGAACCAGCCGCCTCCGCAGGAACTGGACCAGATGCTACACATCGCCCGCAGGTTCGACGTGGCGGGCCGAGACGAGCGCAACCGGGCCCTCGGCCGCGCGGGCGAGGAGCGCGTGCTGGCGCATGAGCGCGCGGCATTGCGGGCGGCAGGACGGGACGATCTGGCGCGCAAGGTGCGCTGGGTGTCGGAGGAGGATGGCGACGGCGCGGGCTACGACATCGCGAGTTTCGCCCCGGACGGGCTCCCGCGGCTGATCGAGGTCAAGACGACGAACGGATGGGAGCGCACGCCCTTCCACATCACCCGCAACGAACTCGCCGTGGCCGAGTAGCGTCGGTCGGAATGGCGCCTGCTCCGGCTGTGGAATTTCTCACGCGAGCCGAAGGCGTTCGAACTCCATCCGCCGCTGGACGCCCATGTCTCGCTGACGGCGACGACGTTTCAGGCGAGCTTTCACTGAGGTTCAGTCGAACACCCGCTCCGGCTGTTCGTGCCACGGCAGGGCCGCGACGTCGGTCAGGTTCAACAGAGTCACGGCGGGCACCTCGCGCTTGTAGACCAGTCGCTTGAGGACCCCCGGCGCTAGATAGGCGAGCCGCAGCTGTCGGCTGACATGGCGTTCCGCCAGCCCCACGGCTTTCGCCAGATCGGTCACCGTGTTGAATTCACCAGCCTCCATGCGTCGCCGCCAGCCCCACGCCCGGCCGATGGCGCGCAAGATATGCGGATCCTGCGTCCTGTCTTCGCTCGGCAAATAGGTGGCGGGCGGCATGATCTTCGGCCGCCCGTTCTGCTTGCGAACCTTGAGCGGCACAAAGATCTGGAGGGACTCTTCGGGTTTCATCATTCCGCCGCCACCTTCTTTCGTGGCGCCATCATGTCGCGCATGACGCCCGAGACGCCGTCGGTCCGGACATCAATGACCAGCCCGTCCGACGACACAGTGACCCGGCGCACCAGCAACTGCACGATCCGGGTCTGCTCTGCAGGGAACAGCTGGCCCCAGACGTCATCGAACGTCTGCAGCGCGGAGATCACGTCAGCCTCGGCGAAGGCGTGACCCTCGCGCGCCAAGTGGGCAACCACAAGCGTCGTCTTCGAAGCGTCCGAGGGCGGCAAGAATACCTCGGCAGCCGATGTCCAAGCTGCGCTTGACCGACAGATCCATTCCCGAGCCGCGGCTCTGGCCCCCGTTCAGTCTCCCCTTTACCGATGGCCGGATGGATGCGAGCAGCTTCTGAAGCCAGTCGGCACTCCTGAATCTGCTGGCCGAAGAGTTTTCCCTCTGCCTTGAAAAAGAGCGGTTCTGCGCGCCAAATGCTGAAATGGCACGCGGTTTGGAAACTCTGTTGGCCGTCTTGACCGTCGGGCTATCGACAGGCGGCCCCGCGACGGCCGATCCTCTGGTGCGCGACTTTGCGGTCTGCGCGGGGCGGTTCTCGGCCCTGGTAGAGCATCAATGGCTGGTGGATGGGCCGGCGTCCGAGGCCTCGGCCCGGCAACGGGACAGCCTGGTGTCGCTGGTCGAAGCGGCCGCCGGACCAGAGCAGGCCAGCACCGTTCTGGCCTGGCGGATCGACGCGAAGGTCTCGCACAAGCGGCTGCTGGAGCGGGCCTGGTTCGCCGATGACCCGCTGGCCAGGATGCGGTCGGCGCAGCTCTTGCAAGCCTGCGCCGACCTGACTGGTCAGTCCTGAGGTTCAGGCCTTGGCGGCCTTGGTCGCCTTGGCCCACCAGATCACGTCATCCAGCATCGCTGCGGCCGACGGTGCGATCGAGCTTTCGATGTCGCCAAGATTGCCCGAGCCGCCGAAGCCGGGATGGACCTTGAAGAAGTCGCCGCCACCGATGCGCACGTTGTTGCGGGTCGGGACCATCTGCAGCTCGATGCCGATGTTCTGCAGGTGTCCCAGCGCATTGGCGCCGCCCATCGAGCCATAGGAAACTGCGCCCATCGGCTTTTTCGCCCATTCGACATAGGCCTGGTCCAGCGCGTTCTTCAGCTCGCCGGTGATCGAGCGGTTGTATTCGGCGAGGACGAAGATGTAGCCGTCGTACTCTCCCACCTTCTTCTGCCAGGCAACGGCGGCCGGGTCCTGCGAGGGGGCCCAGGCGTTCGAGGCAACCTCGGCGAAGAACGGCAGCTTGTGGTCGCGCAGGTCGACAACCTCGACGTCGATGTCGCCGCGGGCCTCGGCCTTGGCCTTGATCCAGGCGGTCGGGATGTCGGCAAAGCGGGTCGGACGGGTCGACGACACGATGATCGCGATTTTCGGATTGGCCATTGGACAGGTTCCTTGACTGGGTTGGTGTGCGTTGCCCTCCCTATCTGGTGCCGGGGCGGTGATTGCCAACTCTGTAGGGCCGCGCTGGGTCTGTGCAACTGTGCACGGAAGCGGGCACTGCCTGGCGCGCGCCACGTCCTGCACCGCGCTTTTTGCCAATCTCGCATCTGGCAGAGCGGCGCCCGACGCTTTAGGCTGGCACTCATGCACAAGCCCACCGACAATCCCGCCGATCCCTTCAAGAAAGCCCTGGCCGAGGCCACCCGCACGATGGCGGATGACCCGGACATGCTGGTGACCTATTCGGTCGATCCGGCGGGGATGAACAAGGAGGGCGTGCGCCTGCCGCAAGTCTCGCGCCGGATGACGCGGGACGAGGTGCTGCTGGCGCGCGGGACTGCGGATGCCTTCGCGCTGCGGCGTCGGTATCACGACGACGGGGTGGCCGCGCGCTATGCGCCGACCGGCCCCCTGGCGCGGGACATCTACGACGCGATGGAGAACGCCCGTTGCGAGGCCGTGGGCGCGCGCGACATGCCGGGGACGGCGGGGAACATCGACGCGAAGATCGGCAACGAGGCGGACCGCAAGGGCTATGGCCAGGTGACACAGGCGTCCGAGGTGCCGCTGCCGGTGGCGGCTGGCTACCTTGTGCGCCAGATGGCGACCGGGCGGGCGCTGCCGAAGTCGGCAGAGCATGCGGCGGGCCTGTGGCGCGGCTTCGTCGAGGACCAGGCGGGCGAGACGCTGTCGCATCTTGACCATGTGCTTGCCGACCAGGCGGCCTTTGCGCGGCTGGCGCGGAAGGTGATTGCCGATCTTGGGTACGGCGACCAGCTGGGCGACGACCCCGACGCGCCCGAGGATGCAGGCGACGACCAGGCCGAAGAGGATCGGGATGCGCCCGATTCGGCGGGCGATGAGCAGGACGAGTCCGACGCGACCGAAGCCTCGCCCGAACGGAGCCAGGAGGAACAGCAGGACCAGTCCCAGGCGCAGGTCACGATGGAGGACAGCGCCGACATGGAACAGGGCGACGAGGCAGAGCTGCCCGAGGGTGAAGCCCCGCTGGAGCCGCCACCGCCCGCGCCCTATTCCGACGCTGACCCGAACTACTCAGTCTATTCAACTGATTTCGATGAAGAAATCAAGGCCGAGGACCTGGCCGAGCCAGCCGAGCTGGAGCGGCTGCGCGCCTATCTGGACCAGCAGCTTGAGCCGCTGAAAGGTGCGGTGTCGCGCTTGGCCAACAAGTTGCAGCGCCGGCTGCAGGCCCAGCAGAACCGGTCCTGGCTGTTCGATCTTGAGGAAGGCACGTTGGACGCGGGCCGTCTGGCGCGAGTGGTGGCGAACCCGACCACGCCGCTCAGCTTCAAGCAGGAGAAGGACACCGAGTTCCGCGATACCTGCGTGACCTTGCTGCTGGACAACTCCGGCTCGATGCGGGGTCGGCCGATTTCCATCGCGGCGATCTGTGCGGATGTGCTGGCGCGGACGCTGGAGCGCTGTTCGGTGAAGGTCGAGATTCTGGGTTTTACCACGCGGGCCTGGAAGGGCGGGCAAAGCCGCGAGCGGTGGCTGGCGCAGGGGCGGCCGCAGATGCCGGGGCGGCTGAACGACCTGCGGCACATCATCTACAAGTCGGCGGATGCGCCGTGGCGGCGGGTGCGACCGAACCTGGGGTTGATGATGAAAGAGGGGCTCTTGAAGGAAAACATCGACGGCGAGGCGCTGGAATGGGCGCATCGGCGGATGCTGGCGCGGCCCGAGGCGCGGAAGATCATGATGGTGATCTCGGACGGGGCGCCGGTGGACGACTCAACCTTGTCGGTCAACCCCGCGAATTATCTGGAAAAACACCTGCGCGACGTGATCGCGATGGTCGAACGGCGGCGCGCGGTGGAGCTGATCGCCATCGGCATCGGCCATGACGTGACGCGCTATTATCAGCGGGCAGTCACGATTACCGATGTGGAACAGTTGGCGGGGGCGATGACGGAACAGCTGGCGGGGCTGTTCGAAGTGGACCCGAAGAAACGCGCCCGGGCGCTGGGGATGCGGCGCGCGGGATAAGGGGGCCGTCGGTGCCCCTTCACCCTGCGAGGATCGTAGCGGAAGAGAAAGCAGCTTATGTTTCAAAGCTTTGCGAGCCATGCTTCACCCAACCAGGGGCCACCGCGGCTGGCGGCGTTGCGGGCGCGGCTGCGCGAGATGGGGCTGGCCGGGTTCATCGTGCCCCGGTCGGATGTGCATCAGGGCGAGTATGTCGCCGCGCGGGATGAGCGGTTGCAATGGCTGACGGGGTTCACCGGCTCGGCCGGGTTCTGCATCGTGCTGCCGGATGTGGCGGGGGTGTTCATCGACGGGCGTTACCGGACGCAGGTGAAGGCCCAGGTGGACCTTGCGGCCTACACTCCGGTGCCGTGGCCGGAAGTCAAGCCGGGCGACTGGATCAAGGCGAATCTGGCGGCGGGCGTGGTAGGGTTCGACCCCTGGCTTCACACCGCGGATGAGATCGGGAAACTTGAGACATCACTTGAAGAAACTGGCGTAACACTCTCTTCCAAAATCGATAATCCCGTTGATTTCATCTGGCCGGATCAGCCCGCGGCTCCCTGCGGCAAGGCCTTTGTGCATCCGGTCGACCTGGCGGGGGAAAGCCACGAGGCCAAGCGCGCCCGGCTGGCCGAGGGCTTGCGCAAGGCGGGGCAGACGGCGGCTGTGGTGACGCTGCCGGATTCGCTGTGCTGGCTTTTGAACATCCGGGGGGCGGATGTCCCAAGGAACCCGGTCCTGCACGGGTTTGCGGTGTTGCATGACGACGGGCGCGTCGATCTGTTCGTCGACCCGTCCAAGCTGGATGCCGCCGTGCGGACCCACCTGGGGGCCGGGGTTGCGGTGCAGCCGGTGGAAGGGTTCGCCGGGGCGTTGCAGGCGCTGGCGGGGCCGGTGCGGGTGGACAGGGCGACGGCTCCGCTTGCGGTGTCGGAGATACTGAAGCGCGCAGGGGTGCAGGTCGCCTGGGGCGACGATCCCTGCCGCCTGCCAAAAGCCTGCAAGAACGCGGCCGAAATCGCGGCAACGCGCGAGGCGCATCTGCGCGACGGGGCGGCGATGGTGGAATTCCTGCGCTGGCTGGACGAGGCCTCGCCGTCGGGCGGGCTGACCGAGATTTCGGTGGTGCAGGCGCTGGAAGGGTTCCGGCGGGCGACGAACGCGCTGCATGACATCAGCTTTGACACGATCTGCGGCGCTGGCCCGAACGGGGCGATCATGCATTACCGGGTGACGGAAGAGACGAACCGGCCGGTGGGGCAGAACGAACTGCTGCTGATCGATTCGGGCGCGCAGTACCTGGACGGGACGACCGACATCACGCGCACCATAGCAGTGGGCGATCCGGGCCAGGAAGCGCGGGAGTGCTACACGCGGGTTCTGCAGGGTCTGATCGCGATCAGCCGGGTGCGGTTCCCGAGGGGGTTGCCGGGACGGGACATCGACGCTTTGGCGCGGTACAACCTTTGGCTCGCCGGGCAGGATTACGACCACGGGACGGGGCATGGCGTGGGCGCTTTCCTGTCGGTGCATGAAGGGCCGCAGCGAATCAGCCGGGTCTCGGAAGTGCCGCTGGAGCCGGGCATGATCCTGTCCAACGAGCCGGGCTATTACCGCGAGGGTGCCTTCGGCATAAGATTGGAAAACCTGATCGTCGTGCAGGAGGCCCCTGCCCTGGGCGACCGCCGCGCGCAGATGGCCTTCGAGACGCTGACCTTCGTCCCCTTCGACCGCCGCCTGATCCTGCGCGAGGAACTGTCGCCGGGCGAAAGGCGCTGGCTGGACGCCTATCACGCCGAGGTGCAGCAGAAACTTGGGTCCAGGCTTTCGGCGGCTGCTTTGGCTTGGATGCAGAAGGCCTGCGCGCCGCTGTGATGCCCCCCCTTTCGCCAAGGAGAGACGTTGCGCCCGACGCCACGGCTCTGCCTGCGAAACCGAGTCACCTTGCGGCGGCCACGTCGCGGATGCGCTGGACCATCGCGCGCAACCCGTTCGAGCGCTGGCTGGACAGGTGTTCGTTCAGGCCCAGGCGGCCAAGTTCGGCCGTCGCGTCGATCTTGCCGACGTCGGCCAGCGGCACGCCGGAATAAAGCGCGTGCAGGACGGCGATCAGGCCGCGGACGATCATCGCATCCGAGTCGCCCTGGAAGTCGAACTTGCCGTCCGCGATCATCGGCCGCAGCCAAACCTGGCTGGCGCAACCCTGAACCTTCAGCGCCGGAACCTTGAAGCTGTCGTCCAGGGGCGGCATGGCCTTGCCCAGGTCGATGACATGCCGGTAGCGGTCTTCCCAATCATCCAGGAAGTCGAAGGTTTCGGCAATCGCTTCGAAGGCTTCGGTGGCCATGCGCTGCTCCTTGGCTTGGGGGTGAGGTAAGCCCGCCGAGCCCAAAGGTCCAGCCCAGAGAAGCGCTTTTCAAATGCGGTGCCATCGGCTACCCAAGAGGCAGTCGTTCAGGAAGATGCCATGCCCGTTTCCCGCCGTCTTGTCGTTCTTGGCCTTGGCCTGACCCTTGCGGGCTGCGGGGGGCTGCGAGACAGCAGGTTGAACCCGTTCAACTGGTTCCGGCGGTCCGAGCCGCGCGAGACGATCGTGCTGCCGGGTGAGCAAGCCGATCCGCGCGGGTTGGTGGACACGGTCCTGTCGATGGACGTCGAGCCGATCCCGGGCGGCGCGGTGGTCCGGGCGCGTGGGCTGACCCCGACACAGGGCTGGTGGAATGCCGAGCTGGTGGCCCGCGATCTGGGTGACGACGGTGTTCTGGTCTATGAATTCCGGCTGTTGCCCCCGGTGGGCAGGACGGACGTGAACACGCAAAGATCGCGCGAGATCGACGTGGCGATCTACATCTCGGACATCAAGTTGCAGGACGTGCGCGAGATCGTCGTGCAGGGCGCCACCAACGCGCGGTCCGCCCGGCGGTAGCGCCGATCTCTGCCAAAAGAGCGGTCCGGGCTGTTCGACGCCTCCGGTGGCGCTACAGATGAACGACGCGGACCTCGTTGCCCTTGGCCGACAGCGCGATCTCGCCCTTGCAAAGCCGGATCGCGTCATCCCCGAAAGCCTCGCGCCGCCAGCCGTTCAGGGCGGGGACATCGCGGTCCCCGGCGGCGATCTGGTCAAGCTCGACGGACGAGGCGATCAGACGGGGCGCGACGCCCAGGGATTCCGACTTGGCCTTCAGCAGCACCCGCAGCAGGTCGGCCAGCGCCGGATTGACCTGCATCTGTTCGCGTGAGGCGTCGATCTTCGGCATATCCTCGGGCTTCATCTCCAGCCCCTCCTTCACCGCGGCAAGGATGCCATCGGCGATCTCGGGCTTGCGGCCTTCGCGCAGCAGAAGGCGGGAGCGGCCCAGTTCCTCGACGGAGGCGGGGCGGGTCGAGGCGAGTTCCAGCAGCGCGTCGTCCTTCATCACCCGGCTGCGGGGCACGTTCTGGCCCTGCGCGTAGGATTCGCGGAACTTGGCCAGGGCCTTGACCACGGCCAGGAAGCGGCCCGACGTGGTGCGGGTCTTGATGCGCTGCCAGGCCTCGTCCGGGTCCACCGTATAGGTGGCGGGATCGGTCAGCAGGTTCAGTTCCTCGGCCACCCAATCGGCGCGGCCGTTCTTCTTCAGCTGGGCCGCGAGGAATTCGTAGATCACCCGCAGATGGGTGACATCGGCCAAAGCGTAGTCCTTCTGGGCGTCCGACAGCGGACGCCGCGACCAGTCGGTAAAGCGCGAGGTCTTGTCGAGGTTCGCCTTGGCGATGCGCTTGACCAGGGTCTCGTAGCCGACCTGTTCGCCGAAGCCGCAGACCATTGCGGCGACTTGCGTGTCGAACAAGGGTTTCGGGAAAACGCCGCCTTCGACAAAGAAGATCTCCAGGTCCTGCCGGGCGGCGTGAAAGACCTTCACGGTCGCTTCGTGCCGGAACAGGTCGTAAAGCGGTTCCAGCGACATCCTGTCGCCGTCGATCGGGTCGATCAGGACCGCCTCGCCCGCACCGGGAAGCGCCATCTGGATCAGGCAGAGCTTGGACCAGTAGGTGCGTTCGCGCAGGAACTCGGTGTCGATGGTGACGAAGGGCTGGGACTTGGCAAGCGCGCAGTAGGCGGCGAGGTCTTCGGTCGTGGTGATCGTGCGCATGTCCCGCCTCTTGCCCGCGGGGTCATCCCGCCCAACTATCGGAACGCTATAGGCGGGACGGGACGAAAAGGGAAGAGCCGGGGTTGTGGCGCTGCGACAGGCATGCCTTGGTGCGGCCCTGGCGCAAGGAATCATGACAATGCGGGGTCTGTGGCTGGTGGCGGGTGGGCTGTTCCTGGGGCTGGGGCTGCTGGGCGTGGTGCTGCCGGTGCTGCCGACGACGCCCTTCCTGCTGCTGGCCGCAGGGAGCTTTGCCCGGTCGTCGCCCAGGCTGCATCGCTGGCTTCTGGGAAATCCGGTGTTCGGCCCGCCGATCCGGAACTGGGAGGAAAACGGCGCGATCTCGCGCAGGGCCAAGCGGCTGGCGGTGGGAAGCATGGCCGCGGTGCTGGTCGTGTCGGTGGGGCTGGGGTTTTCGTGGACCGTGCTGCTGGCCCAGGCCCTGCTGATCGCGATCGGGTCGGCCTTCGTGCTGACGCGGCCGGATGGGCCGTCAGGGAAGTAGAAGCGGGGTGCGGTCCCCGGCCGCAAAGCGGCGCAGGACCCTGGGGTAAAGCTGATGTTCCCGGGCCAGAACGCGAGCGGCGAGCCTGTCCTCGGTATCGCCGGGCAGGACCGGGACGCGGGCCTGGCCAAGCAGGGGACCGGCGTCAAGCTCGGCGGTGACTTCGTGGACCGTGCAGCCCGCCTCGGCGTCGCCCGCCGCCAGCGCGCGGGCGTGGGTGTGCAGGCCCGGATACTTCGGCAGCAGCGAGGGGTGGATGTTCAGCATCCGTCCCTGATAGCGCCGGATGAAGCCGGGCGTCAGGATGCGCATGAAACCCGCAAGGCAAAGGATGTCGGGGTTCGTGGCGTCGATCTTTTCGGCCAGCGCCGCCTCGAAGGCTTCACGGTCCCTTCCGAAGGGACGGTGGTCGACGGCAGCGACAGGAATGCCTTGGGCCGCGGCCCTTTCCAGCCCTTTCGCGGTCGGGTCGTTCGAGGCGACAAGGACCGGCCGGGCGTAGCCGCCTTCGGCCATGTCCCGCACCAGCGCCAGCATGTTCGAGCCACCCCCGGAAATCAGGATGGCGACCTGTTTCACAGCAAGCGGCCCTGGTAGACGACCCCCTGGCCTTCGACGATCCGGCCAAGTCGGGTGACGGTCTCGCCCTCCTGGGTCAGAAGGTCGGTCAGTGCTTGGGCGCGATCTTCTGCCACGACAAGGATCATGCCGATGCCGCAGTTGAAGGTCTTCAGAAGCTCGGGTTCCGACATGTTCGCCGTGGTGGCAAGCCAGCGGAAGACCGGGGGCAGCGTCCAGGCACCAAGGTCGATCTCGCAGGCAAGGCCCTCCGGCAGGACGCGCGGCGGGTTCTCGGTGAGGCCGCCGCCGGTGATATGGGCCAGGCCACGGACCCCCCCGGCGCGGACGGCGGCCAGGGCCTGGCGGACGTAAAGGCGGGTGGGGGTCAGAAGAGCCTCGCCCAGCGAGCCTGCGCTGAACGGCGACGGCGCGTCCCAGCCAAGGCCGGAAAGCTCCACCACCTTGCGGACAAAGCTGTAGCCGTTGGAATGGACCCCGCTGGAGGCGAGACCCAGCAGAACGTCGCCCTGCTGCACATCGCGCGGCAGGTCCTGGCCGCGTTCCATCGCGCCGACCGCGAAGCCGGCAAGGTCGAAGTCGCCCTTGTGGTACATGCCCGGCATCTCGGCCGTCTCGCCGCCGATCAGCGCGCAGCCGCTGTCCGCGCAGCCCCTGGCGATGCCGGTGATGATGCGGGTGGCCGCTTCGACCTCCAGCTTGCCGGTGGCGAAATAGTCGAGGAAGAACAGCGGTTCCGCCCCCTGGCAAACCAGGTCGTTGACGCACATCGCGACGAGGTCGATCCCGATCGTGTCGACATGCCCGGTGTCGATGGCGATGCGCAGCTTGGTGCCGACGCCGTCGGTCGCGGCCACCAGGATCGGGTCCTGATAGCCCGCGGCCCTGAGGTCAAAGAGCGCCCCGAAGCCGCCAAGTCCGCCCATCACGCCAGAGCGACTGGTGGATCTGGCGGCGGGCTTGATCCGGTCGACAAGGCGGTTTCCAGCGTCGATGTCCACGCCCGCATCGGCATAGGTCAGACCGTTGTGCCCCGTCGCCATGTCGCATCCCTCTCACAGCCAGTTCGCCCGTCCGCTACACCAGAAGCGGGGCACGGGCAACTGCGGGCTTTGGCGGCGCTCTGCAAGGCTGCCGCTCTTTCATCTCATGCTTCCCGCATGCGAACCGCAGCACGGACCTGCGACACCTCTGGCCCCGGCTTTGGCTTGACCCTTGCGGCGGGTCTGCTAGTCAGATGCCGCTACGGGCCTGTAGCTCAATTGGTTAGAGCAGGGCGCTCATAACGCCTTGGTTGGGGGTTCGAGTCCCTCCGGGCCTACCAAATATCCGTCCACATGCGCCATGAACTGCCCGGCAAGCCGGTCATGCTTGGACCAGTGCCGCGCACATGGCTGACCCCAGCCAGCCAAACCGCCGAAGCCGGGACCAGCCCTAGTCGACCGGCAGCAAGGCCACGGCGACCCGGCGGCCTTCGCCGAGAAGGACGTTGTAGGTGCGGGCGGCGGTGGGAGAGGCCATGACCTCGACCCCGATCCCCTGGCCTTCCAGCGCCGCGCGGAAGGTGGCGGGCACATGGGCGATGCCGGCGCCGGTGCCGACGAAGAGAACGTCGATCCTGTCCGCAAGGCTAAGCGGCGCGGCGGTATCCTCGAAGCCCCCCCAGGGACCGGCGTCCCAGGGCGTGATCAGGCATGCGCCGCGAAAGATGTGCCCGGCCACGCGGAAGAAGCCGGGGCCGTAGCCCTCGATCGCCTTGGCGGTGCCGTAGGTGACCTCGGTCAGCCGCATCAGGCCCCCTTACGCGTCCACGTTGGCGAATTCGCCACTGCCCGGCTTCTTCGTCTTGTCACCGCGGTCCACACCCAGCATGAGCACGATGTTCTTGGCCATGTAGAGCGTCGAGTAGGTGCCGAGGACCACGCCCAGCAGCATCGCGAAGACGAAGCCGCGGATGACGTCGCCGCCAAAGATGAACAGGACCAAAAGCGAGATGAAGGCGGTCGAAGCGGTCATGATCGTCCGCGACAGGGTTTCGTTCGCAGTGAGGTTCATCATCTCACGCAGGGGCATCTGCTTGTATTTGGCCATATTTTCCCGGAGCCGGTCGAAGATGACGACCGTGTCGTTGACCGAGTAGCCTAGAATGGTCAATAGCGCCGCGACGATGGTCAGGTCGAACTTGATCTGGAAGAGGACGAAGATGCCCACGGTCACCAGCACGTCGTGGATGATCGCGGCCACGGTGCCCACGGCGAACTGCCATTCGAAACGGACCCAGACATAGGCCAGGATGCCCACGGCCCCGGCCAGCACCGCAAGAAGCGCCGAGGTTATCAGCTCCTGGCTGACTTTCGGACCGACGGATTCGACCGCCGGGAAGGTAATGGCAGGATCGACCGTCCGCAGGGCGGCCTCGACCTCGGCTATGACTTCGGGGGTTACGGATTCCTCGCCCTCACGCGCCGAGAGGCGGATCATCGCGACATGCTGGTCGTCGCGGAAGGACGGATCGAACACTTCGGTGATCGAGACATCGCCCGCGTCGATGCCGGACAGCGCCTCGCGGTAGACGGCGACGTCCACCACCTGGGTGGATTCGGTGCGGATCGTGGTCCCGCCCCGGAAGTCGATGCCGAAGTTCAGCCCCATCGTCAGGATCAGCACCACCGAGGCGGCCATCGCAAAGAGCGAGCCGCCGAACGTCACCCACTGGATGGCGAAGAAGTTGATGTTGGTCTTTTCGGGAACCAGTCGCAGGCGCCAGGCCATATCCATATCCTCCGGTCAGACCACAAGCGTCTTGGGACGTTTCCAGTCGATGTAAGTCTCGACAATCAGGCGGGTGACATAGACGGCCGTGAACATCGAGGTCAGAATCCCCAGACCCATCGTCACCGCAAAGCCGCGCACCGGCCCGGACCCCAGCCAGAACATGATGATCGCGGTCAGAAGCCCGGTCACGTTCGAGTCCATGATGGCCGAGAAGGCGCGGTCGAAGCCCTGCTCCACCACCCGGCGCGTGCTTGACCCCGCGCGGATCTCTTCGCGCATCCGCTCGAAGATAAGCACGTTGGCGTCGACGGCCATCCCCATCGTCAGCACGATCCCGGCGATGCCCGGAAGCGTGAGGGTCGCGCCGATGGCCGAGAGGACCGCCATGATCAGCCCGATGTTGATGGCAAGCGCGATGTTGGCGAAAAGGCCGAACAAGCCGTAGCAGGCGACCATGTAGATGGCGACCGCCACCATGCCGATCAGGGCGGCAGTGCGACCGGCGTCGATCGAGTCCTGGCCCAGCTCGGGGCCGATGGTGCGTTCTTCCAGGAAGATCATCTCGGCCGGAAGCGCGCCGGCGCGCAGCAGAACGGCAAGGCGGGTCGATTCCTCGACAGTGAAGTTGCCGGTGATGATGCCCGAGCCGCCGGGGATGTGGCTTTGGATCACCGGGGCCGAGATCACCTCGTCATCGAGGACGATGGCGAAGGGGGCGCCGATGTTGGCGGCCGTGTAGTCGCCGAAAGCGCGCGCGCCGGTGGTGTCGAAGCGGAAGCTGACGGCGGGCTGGCCGTTCTGGTCGAACGAGGGCTGCGCATCGACCAGATCCTCGCCCGAAACGACGGGGGTCTGTTCGACGATGTAGTAGACGCCCGCTTCGTCCATCGAGGGCAGCAGCAAGTTGCGCGGGCCAGGCTCGGCGGCGGCGTCGGTGGTGCGACTGATGACGGGGTTGAAGGTCAGCTGCGCGGTCTGGCCGATCAGCGCCTTCAACTCCTGCGCCGAGCCGATGCCGGGGACCTGGATCAGGATGCGGTCGGTGCCCTGGCGCTGGATCGTGGGTTCACGGGTCCCGGCCTCGTCCACCCGGCGGCGGATGATTTCCAGCGACTGCTGGATCGTGCGCTGGTCGGTAGCCTGCTTTTCGGCTGCCGAAAGCTGCACAACGATGTCGTTGCCTTCCGAGGTGACGTCGATCGTGCTTTCCCCGACCCCGGTCAGGGTCACGACGCTGGAGCCAAGGGCACGGACGGCCTCCAGTGCGGCGGGCATGCCTTCGGGGTTCGACAGCGTGACGCGCAGCACGTCATCGGGCGACGGGGCACGGCGGACCGCGCCGACCTGGTCACGCAAGTCGCGAAGCGCGTCGCGGACTCCGGGCCAGAGGGCGTCCATCCGGGTCTTGTAGACGTCCTCGACCTGGACTTCGGCCAGAAGATGCGCCCCGCCCCGAAGGTCGAGGCCAAGGTTCATCAGCGCCGAGGGCAGGAAGTCAGGCCATTCGGCAAGCGCAGCCTGCTGGTCCGGGGTCGCGGTCCCCCCGGCGGCTTCGATGGCGGCAGCGGCGTCATTGTGGCGTTCGACCTGCGCGTAGAAAAGGTTCGGGACCGCTGCCAGGATACCCCAGCCGCAGACCAACAGGATGAGAACGCGCTTCCACAGCGCCATCGATTCCATGGGTCGGACTCAGTTCGTCGCCGGTTCGGTCTTGCTCAGGACTTGGGTGATCGTGTGCTTGATCACCTTGACCTTGACGCCCTCGGCGATCTCGACCTCGACCTTGCCGTCGTCCTGGACCTTCGAGACCTTGCCGACGATGCCGCCCGAGGTCACAACCTCGTCGCCGCGGCGGAGAGCCTCGACCATCGCGCGGTGGTCCTTCATCTTCTTCTGCTGCGGGCGGATCAGCAGGAAGTAGAAGATCACGAAGATCAGGATGATCGGCAGAAACTGCGCGAAGACGGCGGCGCCACCGGGCGCGGCTGCGGCGTCCTGGGCGAAAGCGGGGGTGACAAACATGGGCATCCTTTCCTGCGGGGTCGGAGGGTCGGTCTTGCCACCCACCTTCGAGATTGTCGGCTGATGTAAGGCCTTTCGCGGCGCATTGCCAGAGGGGGCAAGCGGTTCGCAATCCGGGCGTCACATCGGGCGACCTTTGGGGGCGACCTTTGGGGGCGACCTTTCGGGGCGACGGCTTCCCCCCTGCCCTGATATCGGGCATAAGCGCCGGCGTACCGTTCTGCCGAGGTCTGCCATGCACGATATCCGCTTCATCCGCGAAAACCCGGCCGCGTTCGATTCGGCGCTGGCGCGTCGCGGACTGGCACCGATGTCGGCAGGGATTCTGGCGATGGACGAGGCGCGTCGGGCGAAGATCCTGGCGGCCGAAACGGCGGCCGCGGCGCAGAATGCGGCCTCGAAGGACGTCGGCGCGGCCAAGGCGCGCGGGGACAACGCCGAGTTCGAACGGCTCCGGGCGCTGGTGGCCGAGAAGAAGGCCGAAGCTGCGCGGCTGACCGAAGAGGCGGGGGCCGAGGACGCGCGGCTGCGCGATGCCTTGATGCGGATCGCCAACCTGCCGCTGGACGAGGTGCCCGAGGGGCCGGACGAAAGCGGCAACGTCGAAATCCGGCGCTGGGGGACGCCCCGCGCGATCGACTTCAAGCCGTTGGAACATTTCGACATTCCTGCCGCCAGGGGTCTGGACTTCCAGACCGCCGCCAAGCTTTCGGGCAGCCGCTTCGTCGTGCTGCGCGGCGCGGTGGCGCGGGTGCATCGGGCGCTGGCGCAGTTCATGCTGGACCTGCACACCACGGAACACGGGCTGGCCGAGACCTGGACTCCGGTCCTGGTCAAGGAAGATGCCATGTACGGCACCAACCAGTTGCCGAAGTTCGCCGAGGACAGCTACCAGACCACCAACGGCTGGTGGCTGATCCCGACCTCCGAGGTCACGCTGACCAACTCGGTCGCAGGCGACATCCTGGAGGAAAGCGCCCTGCCGCTGCGCATGACCGCGCACACGCATTGCTTCCGGTCCGAGGCGGGGTCGGCGGGCAAGGACACGACGGGGATGCTGCGCCAGCACCAGTTCGAGAAGGTCGAGATGGTGACGATCTGCACGCCGGAAACGGCGCTGGCGGAACATGACCGCATGACGAAATGCGCCGAGGCCGTGCTGGAGCGGCTGGGCCTGCCCTACCGGACCATCGTGCTGTGCACCGGCGACATGGGATTCGGGGCGCAGAAGACGCATGACCTGGAGGTCTGGCTGCCGGGGCAGAACACCTACCGCGAGATCAGTTCGGTCTCGACCTGCGGGCAGTTCCAGGCGCGGCGGATGAATGCGCGGTTTCGTCCGGCGGGGGGGAAACCCGAGTTCGTGGCGACACTGAACGGCTCGGGCCTGGCCGTCGGGCGCTGCCTGATCGCGGTGCTGGAGAACGGGCAAGAGGCCGACGGCTCGGTCACCTTGCCCGCGGCACTGGTGCCCTATCTTGGCGGCAAGACCCGGATCACGGCCGAGGGCGTGCTGGTCTGACGCCGCAGGCGGCCAAAGGGGGCGGGTTCGCCCTGCGCTGCAGTTTTTCATGGAGGCTGGAATGTCCCGACCGCTTGCGCTGATCCTGTTCCTGGCCACCCTCGCCTTCGCTGTGGCGCCCTTCATCACGCCACCCTTCACCGGCTATCAGCCCGGCCAGTTCCCGGTCGAGATCCTGCGCCCGGCGATCCAGCCTGCGGGCTATGCCTTTGCGATCTGGTCGGTGATCTATCTGTGGCTGATCCTGCACGCGGGCTATGGGCTTTGGAAGCGGCAGGACGATCCGGCCTGGGCGCGGGTGCGCCCCGCGCTGACCGTGGCGCTGGTGCTGGGCACGGTCTGGCTGGCAATCGCCGGGGCAAGCCCGGTCTGGGCGACGGCGGTGATCCTGGTGATGGCGGCGAGCGCGATCCTGGCCTTTCTGCAGGCCCCGACCGAGCCGGACCGCTGGCTTCTGTCCGCCCCGACGGCAATCTTCGCCGGCTGGCTGACGGCGGCTTCGCTGGTGTCGATCGGCATCCTGCTGGCAGGATACGGTTATACGGGCAACGCCGAAGCGGCCTATGACATGCTTGGCGTCGTGCTGATCCTGGCGCCCCTGGTACAGTCGCGCAGGCCCCGGATGCCAGTCTATTCGCTGACTGTGGCCTGGGCGCTGGCGGGCGTCGCGGTGGCGAACTGGGGGACGGGGACTCATGTGGCCGCAGCGGCGCTGGTGATCGGCGCGCTGGTCCTGGCGGCGGCGGGCTTGTTCTGGCGCCGGGCGTGAAGCGGGGGCCAAATTCCTTCGAAGGAATTTGCAAAAGTTTTCGAAAACTTTTGCGCCCCGCTACTGCCCGGTGTTCTTTTCCTTGTGCTTCCTGAGCCGCGAGGGCGTGTGGAACTTGCGGTCCTTCCACGGGTTCTCGTTGCCTTGTGAACGCAGGAAAAGGCGAATCGGCGTGCCGGGCATGTCGAAGTGGTCGCGCAAGCCATTCACCAGATAGCGCCTGTAGCTTTCCGGCAGCTCGTCCGGGCGCGAGCACTTGATCATGAAGCCGGGCGGCCGGGTCTTGGCCTGGGTCATGTAGCGCAGCTTGATGCGGTGGCCGCCGGGGGCCGGTGGCGGGTGCGCCTCGGTCATCGCCCCCAACCAGGTGTTCAGCTTGTTCGTCGGAATGCGGCGGTTCCAGACGTCATGCGCCTTGCGGATCGCGTCGTGCAGCCGGTCAAGCCCCCTGCCCGTCTTGGCGCTGACCGTGATCAACGGCGCACCGCGCAGCTGCGGCAAGAGACGGTCGAACATCTCTTTCAACTCGGCCAGCTTTTCCTGCTTTTCGTCTTCCAGGTCCCATTTGTTGACGGCGACCACAACGGCACGGCCTTCGGTTTCGGCGAAGTCGGCGATGCGCAGGTCCTGCACCTCGAACGGGATTTCCACATCAAGAAGCACGACGACCACTTCGGCAAAGCGCACGGCACGGATGCCGTCCGAGACGCTGAGCTTTTCCAGCTTTTCGGTGATCCGGGCCTTCTTGCGCATGCCTGCGGTGTCGAAGATGCGGATCGGGGTGCCCTGCCATTCGGCGCGGACGGAAATGGCGTCGCGGGTGATCCCGGCCTCGGGCCCTGTCAGCAGGCGGTCGTAACCGAGGATCTTGTTGATAAGCGTGGATTTTCCGGCATTCGGGCGGCCGATGACGGCGATCTGCAGGGGCTTTTTCGCCGTGGGGTGGTGGGCGGTTTCGTCCGCTTCCAGCTCGGCATCGGCTTCGGACAGGTCGATGTCGACTTCGGGGGCGTTCTCGGCCTCACGCTCGGCAAACTCGCCCTCGAGGGGTTTGAGCTCGCGGTAAAGGTCGTCCATCCCCTCGCCATGTTCGGCAGAGATGCGGATGGGTTCGCCCAGGCCAAGCGAGTAGGCCTCCAGCGCACCGGCATCGCCCGCCTTGCCTTCGGCCTTGTTGACGGCCAGGAAGACGCGGGCGTTCTTCTTGCGCAGGATGTCGGCGAAGACTTCGTCGGTCGGGGTGACGCCCACACGGCCGTCGATGACGAAAAGGCAGGCGTCGGCCATTTCCACCGCGCGTTCCGTGAGGCGGCGCATCCGGCCCTGAAGGCTGTCGTCGGTGACCTCCTCAAGCCCCGCGGTGTCGATCACGGTGAAACGCATGTCGAAGAGCCGCGCGTCGCCCTCGCGCAGGTCGCGGGTCACGCCGGGCTGGTCGTCGACCAGGGCAAGCTTGCGGCCGACGAGGCGGTTGAAGAGCGTCGACTTGCCCACATTGGGGCGGCCCACGATGGCGAGGGTGAAGGTCATGGTTGGTTTCTAAGTTTGGGCGTCCGGCAGCAGACAGGCGCCTGCCTTACACGACCGGCGCCTTAGCGGAAAGCGTGAAGTTGCCCGTTGCCACCGACCACGTAAAGCGTGCCGCCCGCCACGGCGGGTTGCGCGGCGGCCCCGCCGGGGATTTCGGCGGTGTGGGCCAGCGTGCCGTCGGTCGGGTCGAAGGCGCGCAGCAGGCCATCGGAAGACACGACCACGATGCGGCCGCCCGCCAGGACCGGCCCGTAATGGGCGTAGATCCCCTTGCGGCGCTTGGGCGTGTCGTTGGTGAAATACGGCATCTCGACCGACCAGATCACCGCGCCCGTGGTGGCATCAAGGCGGACAAGCCTGGCTTCGTCGCTGACCAGGAACAGCGATCCGCCCGCGACGGCCACGGGGCCGAGCGCACCCTCACCGGCAGACCAGATGCGTTCGCCCGAGGAGGCAGACATGGCGACAGTGCGGCCATTTCCGGTCCCGGCGAAGAGGGTCTTGCCCGCAATGACGGCATCACCGGTGACATCGGCGCTCAGGGCATAGGCGCGGCCAAGGCGCTTGCCGGCCAGCGAGGATTGCCAGACCTTCGTGCCGCCGCCGATCTTGAGCACCGCCATCAGGTCCCCGGCGGCCGAGGGGAAGATCACTGCGCGGTCGCCCACGGTGGGGGCGGCAGAGCCGACATAGGCCGTCTTGCCGGGGGTGCCGATGACCTGCCAGATCACCTTGCCGTCGGCGGCGCTGACCGCCCAGGCGGACCCGTCGCGGCCAGAGACATAGACGGCCTGCCCATCGGTGGCAGGGGCGCCGCTGATCGGCGCATCGACGCGCTGGCGCCAGATCACCGCACCGGAAGCGGCGTCCAGGGCGACAAGCTCGCCGTAGCCGGTGGTGGCGTAGACGCGGCCGTTCGCGGTGGCAAGCCCGCCCGAGGATTGGCCGCCGCCCCTGTCGAAGCTGGCAGCCAGGTCGGTGGACCAGAGCGTCGCGCCGCCGGTGGAGGTGGCGGTCACGCCGGTCCCGGCGTCGATGGTGAAGATGCGGCCGTCGGCGACGACGGGCGCAACCGAGATCCGGTTCTTGCGGCTGGAGCCGGAGCCGATGTCGGCCGACCAGACGCGCTGCGGTGTCGCCGACAAGGCTGCATGCGGCATCAGGTGGCGGGCGTTGCCGGCACGGTGGGTCCAGTCGCCGCCGGTCTGCGGCCCCAGCGAGATGGCCAGGCTTTGATTCTCGGGCGCGGCGGGGGCGGTCGGCGCGGGCTGGCCCTCGACCGGGATGGAGGCCGCAAGGTCGGCGCGGACCGGGAAGCGTTCACCCGAAAGAATCACTTCGCGCTGACCGCAGGCGGCAAGAAGGGCCAGAAGACCGATACCGGTCGCCAGTCTGCCGCCCATCCGTCTGACTTTCATGCCTGCCACCTGAATCGACCTTTCCGATCTTTCCATAACCCGCCTCAGCCGCCCGCGGTTTCAGGCAATGTACCACCAAGCGCGGTGACGACCTGCGCCAGCCGCGCCCGGAGCGAGGCCGGAGCCTCCTGATCCTGCATCAGGGTGGTCAGGGCGGCGATCGCATCGTCGCGCTTGCCCTCTTCGATAAGAAGATATGCGAGCTGCTCCTCGGCCAGGACGCGATAGGGGCGGCCCGGCGCGGCGATGCCCTGCAGGGCCGCCCGCCGCTCGGGCAGGGGCTGGTCGGCCCCGGCCACCAGGACCCGGCGCAGGGTCGCAAGGTCGCGGTACGACACGGCAAGCGCGGTGTCCGAGGCCACCTTGTCAAGCGCGGCAAGGGTCGCGGCCTTGTCCGCATCGCTGTCAGAGGCAAGGATCAGCTGCAACACCGCAGTCTGCTCGGCTGCCGCAGGTATGGCGGCCAACGCTTCGCGGCGTTCCTCGGGGGCGCCGTGGTCAAGCGCGTCGATCAGGGCATTGCCGAACGCCTCGGCCCGGGCCAGGTCACGCGCGTTCGACCATTCGGTCCAGGCGGTGCCGCCGACAAGGCCAAGGATGGCGACCACGCCGACCCAGCCGTATTTGCGGAAGAGCCGGAACAACCGGTCGCGGCGCACCTCTTCGGTGACTTCTTCGATGAAGCTGTCGGGATTGCTCAACGCCGTTGCCTTTGCTGTCGTTTTCCCCGTCTTACAGGCAAAGCCCGCACATTGCCAAGCCCTGCCCCGCCCCGGCGGCGGTCAAAGGAAAGGACCCGTCATCCGGCGGGGGGCAGGCCTCCGTCAGACCTTGGGTACAAAACGCCAGTTGTGGTCCGGCGGCAAGTCCGTCGACGCGTAGACGCGCTTTGCGCCGACAAGTTCGGCCACAGGGCTGGCGAAATCCTCGCCCTCCATGATCTGGCGCTGCCACATCGCGGCATAGACGCCCCCCAGGTCCAGAAGTTCGTCATGCAACCCGCGTTCGATCACCTTGCCCTCTTCCAGGACGAGGATCTGGTCGGCGTCGGCGATGGTGGACAGGCGGTGCGCGATGGTGATGACGCTGCGACCCTGCCCCATCTCGGCCAGGCTTTCCTGGATCGAGCGTTCGGTCTGGGTGTCAAGCGCGCTGGTCGCCTCGTCCAGGATCAGGATCGGCGGGTTCTTCAGCAGGGTCCGGGCGATGCCCACGCGCTGCTTTTCGCCGCCGGACAGCTTGAGGCCGCGTTCGCCGACCCTGGTCTCATAGCCCTCGGGCAGGCGCATGACGAAATCGTGGATGCGGGCGGCGCGGGCGGCGGCGACGATCTCGGCCTCGGTCGCGTCGGCCTTGCCATAGGCGATGTTGTAGCGGATCGTGTCGTTGAACAGCACGGTGTCCTGCGGCACGACGCCGATCTGCGCGTGAAGCGAGGTCTGCGTCACCTCGCGCAGGTCCTGCCCGTCGATCCGCACCGCGCCGGAAGTCACGTCGTAAAAGCGGAACAGAAGTCGCCCGATGGTGGACTTGCCGCTGCCAGAGTGACCCACCAGCGCCAGTTTCTGCCCCGGCTTGAGGGTGAAGGAGACGCCCTTCAGGATCTCGCGCGTCGGCTCATAGCCGAAGTGGACGTTGTCGAAGGTGATCTCGCCCGCCGTGACCTGCAGGGGCTTGGCGTCGGGGGCGTCAACGATTTCAGCGGGCTGGCCCAGCAGGCCGAACATCTCGCCCATGTCGACCAGAGCCTGCCGGATTTCCCGATAGACCGTGCCAAGGAAGTTCAGGGGCATGGTGATCTGGATCATGTAGGCATTGACCATGACGAAATCGCCGACGGTCAGGGTGCCTGCCCGGACGCCCAAGGCGCTCATCCCCATGACGATGACAAGGCCGGTGGTGATGAGGAAGGCCTGGCCCATGTTGAGGAACGAAAGCGACAGGCCGGTCTTGACCGCCGCCGTCTCATACTGCCGCATCGCGCCGTCGTAGCGGTCGGCCTCACGCTGTTCGGCGTTGAAATACTTGACGGTTTCATAGTTCAGCAGGCTGTCGATGGCCTTCTGGTTGGCGTCGTTGTCCTGGTCGTTCATCTCGCGCCGCAGCTTCACGCGCCATTCGGTGACAGTGAAGGTGAACCAGACATACAGCGCGATGGTGACGACGACGACGGCAGAGTATTGCCAGCCAAAGACCAGGGCAAAGATCACCGCGACCATGGTCAGTTCCAGGATCAGCGGCCCGATGGACAGCAGCATGAAGCGCAGAAGGAAGTCGACGCCCTTCACCCCACGCTCGATGATGCGGGACAGGCCGCCGGTCTTGCGGGTGATGTGGTAGCGCAAGGAAAGCTGGTGGATGTGGGTGAAGGTCTCGATCGCCAGGCGGCGGATCGCGCGCTGGCCGACGCGGACGAAGACCGCATCGCGAAGTTCCCCGAAGACCACGGCACCAAGCCGGGCAAGGCCGTAGGCCACGACCAGCCCCACAGCGCCAAGGCCGGCCAGCGCAAGGGGGGCCGAGCCCGCCTCGTTCGAAAGACTGTCGACGGCCAGCTTGTAAAGGTAGGGCGTCGTGACCGACACGAGTTTTGCCGCGACCAGGAAGAGGAGTGCCAGCACCACGCGCCGCTTCACCCAGGCCTGTCCCTTGGGCCAGAGGTAGGGTGCGACCCGGCGGATGGTGGTCATGGCCGGCGCGCTGGCAGTGCTGGCGTCGGCGGTCGTCACAGTCGAGGTGGTACGGCGCATCGGGTGTCCTGGCCCGCCATCGGCGTTGCGCGGCGGTCGTGCTTGGGGTAATGTCAATTCAAGGCTTCTTGAATAGTTGAACGATGGACCGAAGTAAAGCCCTCGCCGCCCTGTCGGCACTGGCGCACGAGACTCGGCTGGACCTGATCCGCCTGCTCACTTCGCAGGGCGATGACGGCATGGCCGCGGGGCAGATCGCCGAAACGCTGGGCATCGCGGCACCGCGCCTGTCGTTCCACCTGTCCGCGCTGGAGCAGGCGGGCCTGCTGCGGTCGCGCAAGGTGGCGCGGAACGTCTTTTACAGCGTCGATCCGTCGGGGATCGGCCAAACGATTTCCTATGTCCTGAACGATTGCTGCCGCGATCACCCCGAGGTGCTGGCGGCGTGCTGGCACAACCCCCAGGGTGTTGGCCAGGGCGCCGGTCAGGGCGCTGGTCAGGGCGCTGGTCAGGGCGCGGTTCAGGGCGCGGTGGCGGTTTCGGGGACCGAAAAGACCTGACCGGGGTAGATCAGGTCGGGGTCCTTGATCTTGTCCCGGTTCGCTTCGAAGACCTGCACATAAAGCACGCCGTCGCCGTAGCGTTCCTGCGCGATACCCCAGAGGGTGAAGCCAGGTTGCACGGTCACTGTCACCGCGCCCGCCACGGCGACCGGCGCGTCGGCCTGGGCGGCTGCGGGGGCATCCGGTGCCCCAGACGTGGCGGCGGACGTGGTGGCGGGCGTGGTAGCGGGCTGGTCCGGCGCGGCGATCTCTGCCGGGTCGGCTTCGCTGGCGGCGGTTTCCGGCAGCACCGGCTCGGCGGTCGGCAGTTCGGGAGCCGCGTTCCGGACCTTGGCCAGCGCTTCCAGCGTCTCACGCTTGAAGGGCGTCTCGAAGCGCGAGGTCACCTTGCCCGCCGCGTCCAGCTGATCGACCCGAAGGGAGTAGACCCCGGGCGCGGTGTCGGGAAGCGTCGCGCTCCACAGACCCGAGTCGGGGATCTGGAGCGTCAGCTTTTCGGCATTGTCGAGGTATATCCGCAGGCTCGCCCCGGCCGCCCCGCGTCCGCCGACCTGGACCTCGCCCTGGGGAGTGTAGGTGATGGTGTCGATCATCACCGAGGTCGACAGCGAAGTCTCGGGGCGGGCGGGTTGCTGCAGGACAACGGCACCGTCGTCCGAGAGAAGCAGGGCCGGAGGCGCTGCGGCAGGGTCCGCGGTCGGGGCGTCGCCAGCAGCCGTGGCCCCGGCTTCAGGCATAGCCTCGGCAACCGTCTCGGGGGTCGGTCCCGCGATGGGGCCAAGCGCCACCATCTGTGCAGAAAGGACCGGGGCCTGGTCCGCCAGAGTCATCGACAGCCACATCAGGCTGGGCGCGGGGTGGGGCGGAAGGGTGAACAGAATGGCGAAATCGCCCGATCCAGTGGCCTGACCGCTGGCGACGACCCTGTCATCCACCACGACCGAGACGGTTGCGCCCGGCGCCGCACTTCCCGAGACGACAGCCGCCCCATCGGCCGCGACACGCCAGGTGTCGATGATGGGCGCAGCGGGAGGGCCAGGGCCGAGGTCGGGTTCTGGGCCGACCTCTGGGCCGACCTCTGGGGCGACCTCTGGGGCGGGCAACCCGGCAGCGGCGGCTTCAAGGTCGGTGGCTTCAAGGTCGGGCGCACCGGATGCGCTGACGGTCGCGGCCGTTCCAGTGGTGGCCGTTCCCGTGGTGGCCGGTCCGGTGGTCACGGGTTCGGCTGCGGCGGGTTCGGTTGCGGCGGTGGTTTCGGCGGTGGTTTCGGCGTCGGGCGCGGGCACCGGGCGCAGCGCTTGCCAGCCGAACCACCCTGCCCCGGCCACAAGCGCCGCGGCCAGGCCCACCACGGCCAGTTGCGTTCCCCGGCCCAAGGCCCCGAATGCCGACATCCCCGTCTCCCCTGCGACCTATCCCGCCGCTTTGCGTTTCTTGTGCTCAGGAATCTCTATATGACGGGGCAAAGCAACCTTTTTCAGGCCTCGCCATGACCCTTCGTTCTGTCTGCGTCTTCTGCGGCTCGCGTCCCGGCCGGAACCCCGCCCATGCCACAGCGGCCCGCGAGACCGGCGAGATGCTGGCCCGCAGCGGCTGGCGGCTGGTCTACGGGGCCGGAGACATGGGTCTGATGGGCGAAGTGGCGACGGCGGCCGGGGCGGCGGGCGCGCCGATGCTGGGGGTGATCCCGGTGCATCTTCTGGGGCGCGAGCGGACGCGGCGCGACACCTCGGGCTTTGTCGTCACCGAGGACATGCACGAACGCAAGAAGGTGATGTTCATGAACTCGGACGCCGTGGCGGTGCTGCCCGGGGGCGCGGGCTCGCTGGACGAGTTCTTCGAGGTCCTGACCTGGGCGCAGATCGGGCTGCACGCCAAGCCGATCCTGCTGTTGAGCATCGACGGCTACTGGCAACCGCTTCTGGCCCTGATCGACCATGTGGTCGCCGAGGGTTTCGCGGATGCCTCGCTGAAGGGCCAGTTCCAGGTGGTGCCGGATGTGCCGGCGCTGGAGGCTGCGCTGGCCCTGGTCCTGCGCAACGCCTAGCATCGACACCGGCCCGCAGATCGACTTGCGGGCCGGAAGCGCTGCTATCGCAAAGGCTTAGAGACCGGCGGCGACGGCTTCCCAGTTCACCAGCTTGTCCAGGAAATTGGTCAGGTAGGCCGGGCGCTTGTTGCGGAAGTCGATGTAGTAGCTGTGCTCCCACACATCGCAGCCCAAGAGCGCGGTCTGGCCGAAGCACAAGGGGTTCACGCCGTTTTCGGTCTTGGTGACCTTCAGCGCGCCATCCTTGTCCTTGACCAGCCAGGCCCAGCCCGAGCCGAACTGGCCCGCACCGGCGGCAGAGAAGTCGTCCTTGAACTTCTGGACCGAGCCGAAGCTGTCGGTCAGCGCTTTTTCCAGCGCCCCCGGCATGCCCTTGTTTTCACCCGGGGCCATCCAGGTCCAGAACATGTTGTGGTTCCAGTGCTGGGACGCGTTGTTGAAGATGCCGTTCTGCGCCACGGCCCCGGCCTGGTAGGTGCCGCGGATGATGTCCTCGACGGATTTGTTCTCCCACTCGGTGCCGGCAATCAGCTTGTTGCCGTTGTCGACATAGGCCTTGTGGTGGAGGTCGTGGTGATACTCCAGCGTCTCCTTCGACATGCCAAGCGATGCGAGCGCGTCGTGGGCATAGGGCAGATCGGGAAGGGTGAAGGCCATTGGAATGCTCCTGTTGAGTGCTTTCGACGAATAAGAGGGCTCGACGCGGGAAGGTCAAGGCCAACCGGCATCAAGAGAACGGTTGTCCGGGCACCAGGTTCCCAAGCGAAGCCCGGTCAGTTCAGACCGGCGTGCAGCGGCCGCGGCGCTCGAATCTGTTGCTGTAGTCTCCTCCGGGCGCGGCCCGGACAACCAGCGTCTGGTCGCCCCTGAAGAACGCGGCGCGGAACTGCATGTTGGCGCTCTGGCCGGTGCGGTTGGTCATCCGGACCTTCCAGGTCAGGACAAGCTTCGTCGCCGTATCTTCGGAGACCGTCGCCAGCATCGGCTGTTCGTCGTTGAAATGCAGGATCAGGCCGTCCGAGACGATCGCCCGCCCGGTGGCCGCATCATGCTGCAGGATGTAGACATCGGTGATATAGCCACCCCCCGCTTTCGAGCGGTCCATGCTGCATTCCAGAGTAAGCGCCTGCCCGAGCATGGGAAACGCAACAAGGACTGCAGTAAGGGCAAGGCTGCGAAGGGTCATGCGATCATGCGTCCGGAGTGCGGGCGTTCAGTGAAGTGCGGGCCTCCAGTGAACGCGAACGGCGACGGCCCCGTCAAGCGAGCCATCGCCGCAGTCGAGACAACGCCCGACAGTCCCTGTCAAAGCTCGCTGCCCGGCTGGGCGGAGTGGGTCAGAAGGCCCATGACGTAAGCAGCGACCGAGCGGAAGCAGACCAGGGTGAAGCCGCCACCCTCTGCCCACATCGCCGCGGCGACCTGGGCCGCGCGGGTGCGGCGCAGCTCGCCCGGTTCCAGCGTCGCAAAGTCGACCGGGGACAGTTTGCGCAGCACGTCGGCGGCCTTGTCGCCCTCGACCCGGAAGATCGCGCGGGCGTCCGAGACGTCGGCGGCAAGGTGGTGCTCACCGGCCAGCGACCTGGCAAGGGACGCCAGGGCTGCGCTGACTTCGGCATAGGGGATGATCAGCAGGTATTCGTCCGGGCTCATCCAGCCGCAGGCGCGGTCGCCGTTGACCTCGATCCGGCGGGGGGCGGGAAGCTTGGTGCCGGTGACGGCCTTCACGGCCTTGCCCAAGGCCTTCACGCCCTTGGCGCGCAGCGTGATCATGCCGAGGGGGCCGATCTCGCGGATGGTGGCAAAGCCCTGGAAGCTGGCGCCACCCAGGGCGCTGACGGGGGCGCTGACGGGGGCGCTGACTGGCTCAGACATTCTGCTTCTCTCCATCCTTGTCGAAGAAGATCGTGTCGCGGACCCGGGCCTTCACGGTGCCGCCGGCGGCGGTGTTGAACTCCACGATCTCGCCCATGCGGGTGGGGCCGTGTTTCAGCAAGCCCATCGCGATGCCGCGCTTGAGCGTGGGCGAGTAGTAGGTCGAGGTGACGCGACCCTGCACGTTGCGCTGGCCGTTGCCGTTGACCCCGTCGGCGATGATGTAGGCGCCATCGGGGACGACCGAGCCGTCAAGCGTGTCGAAACCCACCAGCTTCCAGCGGTCGGGGCTGGCAAGGAAGCTGCGCTCCTGGCCGCGCTTGCCAAGGTAGTCGGCCTTCTTCTTCGAGATCGCCCAGTCAAGACCCAGGTCCTGCGGGATGACGGTCCCGTCGGTTTCGTCCCCGATCATGATGAAGCCCTTCTCGGCCCGCATGATGTGCAAGGCTTCGGTGCCGTAAGGCATCGCGCCAAGGGCCTTGCCGGCCTGGGTGCAAGCCTGCCAGAAGGCCGCGCCGTGGCTGGCGGGGACGGCGATCTCGTAGGAAAGCTCGCCCGAAAAGCTGATCCGGTAGACCCGGACCGGGAAGCCCGCAAGCGTGCCGTCCGCCCATTGCATGAAGGGGAGCGCTTCCTTGGAAACGTCCATCCCGCCAAGGACTTGCAGCAATTTCCTCGCGTTCGGGCCGACGACGGCGACTTGCGCGTATTGTTCGGTGACGTTGGCGGTGTAGACCTGCCAGTCCCACCATTCGCATTGCAGCCAGTCTTCCATCCAGGCGTGGATGCGGTCGGCCCCGCCGCTGGTGGTGTGGCAAAGCCAGGTGTCCTCGTCGATGCGGGCGACGACACCGTCGTCCGACAGGAACCCCTGTTCGTTGCACATCAACCCGTAGCGGCACTTGCCGATCGGCAGCGTCGACATGACGCCGGTGTAGAGCATGTCGAGGAACTTGCCCGCATCCGGGCCCTTGACGATGATCTTGCCCAGGGTCGAGGCGTCGAGAAGGCCAAGGCTCGCCCGGGTGTTCAGCACCTCGCGGTGGACGGCCTGTTCGTGCGTCTCGCCAGCGCGGGGGAAGCAGTAGGGGCGACGCCAGAGGCCGACGGGCTCGAAGTAGGCGCCCGCCTTTTCATGTGCTGCGTGCATCGGGGTGCGGCGGAGCGGCTGGAAGATGTCCCCGCGCGATTCGCCAGCCAGCGCGCCGATGGTGACGGGCGTGTAGGGCGGGCGGAAGGTGGTGGTGCCGACCTGCGGAATCTCTTGACCCAGACTATCAGCAAGCACGGCGAGTCCGTTGATGTTGCTGAGCTTTCCCTGATCCGTCGCCATGCCCAGAGTGGTGTAGCGCTTGGTGTGCTCGACCGAGACATAGCCCTCGCGGCTGGCAAGCTGGACGTCACTGACCTTCACGTCGTTCTGGTAGTCGAGCCACATCTTGGAGCGCAACTGGATCGGTGCGCCTTGCGGCATGACCCAGACGGGCGGGATGGTCACGGGCGTTCCGGTCAGGGTCAGGTCCCCGGCGGCGCTGCCCACGACCTCGACCATTGCGCTGCCGTCGTGGTTCAGCGGCGGGCGGGACGGGTCGGGGATGAAGGCCGAGAGCGTCTCATCCCAGGTCAGCTTGCCGCCGCAATGGCTCCACAGGTGGACGACGGGCGACCAGCCGCCGGACATGGCGACGGCCTCGCAGGCGATTTCCTCCTGGACCGCGCCCTCACCGGCCTGGGCGCAGACGGCGACGCCGGTGACGCGCTTGCGGCCCTTGACCGATGCGATGGCCTTGCCGGTCAGGACGCGGATCCCGGCGGCGCGGGCGGCTTGCGGCAGTGCGCCGTCAGCAACCTCGCGGGCGTCGAGGATCGCAGGCACGTCAAGGCCCGCGGCTTTCAGCGCCAGCGCGGTCTGGTAGGCTGAATCGTTGTTGGTGACGACGACGGTGCGGTCGCCGGGCGAGACGGCGTAGTTCACCACATAATCGCGGACGGCGGCGGCCAGCATCACGCCGGGGATGTCGTTGCCGGCAAAGGACAGCGGGCGTTCGATCGCGCCCGTGGCGGTGACGATCCTGCCCGCCCGGATGCGCCACAGGCGATGCTTGGGGCGACCATCGCCGGGGGTGTGGTCGGCCACGCGCTCGTCGGCCAGGACATAGCCGTGGTCATAGACGCCAAAGCCGCAGGTGCGGGTGCGGATGGTGACGTTGTCACGGGCGGCGAGGTCGGATTCCAGGGCGGAAATCCAGGCTTCGACCGGCTTGCCGTCAACCTCGGTGTCGTCCACCGGAGCGCGGCCGCCAAGGACCGGGGTCTGCTCCAGCAGGATCACGCGCTTGCCTGCATCGGCGGCGGCTTTCGCGACCTTCAGGCCAGCGACCCCCGCCCCGACGACAAGCACGTCGCAGAAGGCATAGGCCTGTTCATAGCGGTCGGCGTCGCCTTCGGTGGGGGCCTTGCCCAGACCCGCCGCGCGGCGGATGAATGGTTCGAAGATGTGCTTCCAGGCGGGGCGCGGGTGGATGAAGGTCTTGTAATAGAAGCCCGCGGGCATGAAGCGGGCGGCGTAGTTGTTCACCACGCCCAGGTCGAACTCCAGCGAAGGCCAGTGGTTCTGGCTGGTGGCTTCCAACCCGTCGAAAAGCTCGGTCGTGGTGGTGCGCTGGTTCGGCTCCAGCCGGGCGCCTTGGCCAAGGTTCACCAGCGCGTTCGGCTCCTCCGGGCCCGAGGCGACGATGCCGCGCGGGCGGTGGTACTTGAAGCTGCGGCCGACAAGCATCTGGTCGTTGGCCAGCAGGCCGGCGGCCAGGGTATCACCCTGATACCCCTTCAACCGCTTGCCGTTGAAGGAGAATTCGACGGGGGCGCTGCGGTTGATCAACCGGCCGCCCTTGGCGAGACGCGTGCTCATGGCTTTGTTCCTGCGGGTTGAGCGGAGCCCCCCCTCCCCAGCCCTCGCCCACAGGGGGGGAGGCAGGCGCGGGTTGGCACTGTCGTGTCGGATCGGAGACCGGCAGCGCGGAAGGCCGCGACCGGCCCCTCCCCCCGCGTGGGGGAGGATGGGTGGGGGGGCTGGACGCGAGTCATTTCGGCGCTTCGTCAGAGTGCCAGTCGGATTTCCAGTCAGCTTTCCAGTCCGGGCGGCGGGCCTGGATCCTTGCGATGATGTCGGCGGGCGGCTCGGAGACCTGCGCGGGGTAGGTGCCGAACACTTCCAGTGTGGCGGTGCAGCGGGCGGCCAGGAACCACTTGCCGCAGCCATAGGTGTGGCGCCAGCGTTCGAAGTGCACGCCCTTGGGGTTCTTGCGGGCGAACATGTAGGCCTCGAATTCCTCGGGCGTGGAACCGGGGCCGAAGCGTTTCAGGTGGGCCTCATAGCCGGGGGAAAGCTCGGTCTCGTCGGCCATCACGCCGCAGCAGGGGCAGGTCAGGATCAGCATCGCGGGGCTCCGTACGGAAAGAGGGGGGCAGGCGCGCAGCCTTGGCTCCTGCCCCCGAAACCCTGACCCCGGCCAGCGGGCTCAGTCGGCGTCGGCCTCGGCGCCAGATTCGGCATCGGCCTCGGCTCCAGACTCGGCTCCAGACTCGGGCGCATCCTCGGCTTCGGCATCCGCGGCACCTTCGGCCTCTGCAGGGGCAGCGGTTTCGGCCTCGTCTTCACCTGCGTCGCCTTCGCCGGCAGCGCCGAACAGGAACCATCCGCCCACTGCCGCCGCCGCTGCGGCAGCGGCAATGCCGCCGCCGATGACCCATATGCGGCTTCCGTCTGCAAGTGCCATCCATCCAACTCCATGAGATGTGGGGAAATCCACTCTCTGGAAGTGGCCGCTGCGACCTGCCGATTCAACCGATGCCGGCAAAGAATTGGTGCTCCGCCGGCAGTGCGGCCGCGCCGGAGCCTTGCCGAAAAGCCGTGGTGCCAGGACCTTCGCTGAGCCGGTGCCATCAATGTGCCACCCCCGCGGCCACCGATTCGTCGATGAACCGGCCCTCCTTGAAGCGCCACATGCTGAAGTCTTCCGCCAGGGGGCCAGGTTCGCCCTTGGCCATCAGCTCGGCCATCGCCCAGCCCGATCCGGGGATCGCCTTGAACCCGCCGGTGCCCCAGCCGCAGTTGATGAAACAGTTGCCCAGCGGCGTCTTCGAGATCAGCGGCGACCGGTCGCCGGTCATGTCGACGATGCCGCCCCACTGGCGCAGCATCTTGAGGCGGCTGATCATCGGGAAGGTCTCGACCAGGGCGCGCAGGGTTTCCTCGATATGGTGAAAGCTGCCGCGCTGGGTGTAGTTGTTGAACCCGTCGGTGCCGCCGCCGATCACCATCTCGCCCTTGTCGGATTGCGACATGTAGCCGTGGACGGTGTTGGCCATCACCACGACATCCATGCAGGGCTTGATCGGTTCGGAGACGAGCGCCTGCAGCGCCACCGCCTCGATCGGCAAACGGAAGCCGGCCATCTCGGCCAGTTGGCCCGAGTGACCCGCGACCACCATGCCAAGCTTCCTGCAGCCGATGAAACCCCTGCTGGTGTCGATGCCGGTGACGGTGCCGTTTTCGGACCGCACACCCTGCACTTCGCAGTTCTGGATGATGTGCATCCCCATCGCGCTGCACGCCCGGGCATAGCCCCAGGCGACGGCGTCGTGGCGGGCGGTGCCACCGCGGGCCTGATACAAGGCGCCGAGGACCGGATAGCGGGGGCCGTCGATGTTGATGATCGGGACCAGTTCCTTGACGCGCTGGGGGCTGATCCATTCGGTCTGCACGCCTTGCAGGGCGTTGGCGTGGACCGTGCGCAGGTAGCCGCGCACCTCGTGATGGGTCTGGCCCAGCATCAGCAGGCCACGGGGGCTGAACATGACGTTGTAGTTCAGCTCCTGGCTCAGCGTCTCGTACAGGCTGCGGGCCTTTTCGTAGATCGCCGCCGAAGGGTCCTGCAGGTAGTTCGACCGGATGATCGTGGTGTTCCGGCCGGTATTGCCACCGCCAAGCCAGCCCTTCTCGACCACCGCGACGTTGGTGATGCCGTGGTTCTTGCCCAGGTAATAGGCGGTCGCAAGGCCGTGGCCCCCGGCGCCCACGATGATCGCGTCATAGGACGCCCTGGGCTCCGGCGAGGCCCAGGCGCGTTCCCAGCCCATGTGGTAGCGGGCTGCTTCACGGGCGATGGCAAAGACCGAATAGCGCTTCATCGGGGCCTCTTGTCGGACGGATTGCGCCGGACAGTCCGGCTGTGCTGTCTTGGAACGGTTGTGGGTTATAGCCACACCCCACTGCGGCACAATCGGGAAAAATGCGACATTCTGCCAGGGTCGGCGGGCATGCCGGTCGCTGCGGCGCGCTCAGCCGTCCCCGATGCGGCCGAATGCCCCTTTCTTGCCCGGTCAGGAGACACTATGTCAGGCCGGGAAAAGCGGGTGGAGTGACGCGAACCATGACAGCTGAAGTGTTCTGGGCAGTTGCCGTCGGGTTGGCGGCAGTGGTCGCCTATGTGCTTGTCGCAGCTGTGCGCCGGGCGCCGGTCCCGAGCAACGGGGCCGACGCCGACCTGGCCGTCTACCGCGACCAGTTGACCGAGATCGAGCGCGATCTGGCGCGCGGGACGATCGCGGAAGCAGAGGCCGAACGCCTGCGCTCAGAAGTCGGCAAGCGTGTGATCGAGGCCGACAAGGCGCGCCTGACCGGGTCGGGCGCGACGGGGCGGACCTCGACGGCAGTCATCGTCGCGGTGATCGCCGCCGTGATCGTGCCGGGGGGGGTGGCGGTCTATTGGGGGCTGGGTGCCCCAGGCTACCCCGACATGGCGCTGGAGACGCGGCTGGCCGTGCTGGATGAAGCGATCAGAACGCGCCCCTCGCACGAGGAAATGCTGGCCAACCAGGGCCGCCCGCGGGATGCGGTGCTGGATCAGACCCTGGCGCGCGAACTGGCCGACACAACCGACATCGAGGCCCTGCGCGAGCGTGCCGGTCAACATTTCATGTCCGGCGAGATGCAGGCTGCCGTTCGCGTGCAGGAGCGGATCCTTGCCCTGCAAGGAGAAGGCGCTTCCGGTGACGATCATGCGTTGATGGCCTTGTCGCTGGTGTGGGAAGCGCAGAAATATGTCTCTCCAGAGGCGGAAGAGCACCTCAGGCTGAGCCTTCGGAAGGATATGGACAACGACCTTGCGCGCTATCTTGTGGGAGAGATGTTCCTGCAGGGCGGCCGTTACGACAAGGCCTTCCAGTTCTGGCGTCCGCTGGCCGAAGGCGGCGATCCGGCGGCGCCCTGGACCGCCTCGATCCGCGAGCGGATCGGCGAGGTCGCCGAGCTGGCCGGGGTGAGCTACGCCCTGCCTGCGGGCACCGGGTCGGGGCCGACCGCGGGCGATGTGGCCGCGGCGGCCGAGATGACGCCGCAAGAGCGGCAGGCCATGGTCGAGGGCATGGTGGCGCAGCTCTCGGACCGCCTGGCGACCGAAGGCGGTGATGTCGAGGACTGGAACCGGCTGATCCGATCCCTGGCGATCCTGGAACGCTTGCCGGAAGCGCAGCAGATCTATGACGAGGCGAAAGAGCGGTTCCGGGGACGTCCGTCCGAGCTGTCTTTCCTGCGGCTTGCCGCGGTGGAGACGGGGCTGACTCCGTGATCTGCGGATCGGTCGAGGAGTTCCTGGCCGCCCTGCCCCCGAACCGCGCCATCGCCGGGCTGGACCTGGGCGACAAGACCATCGGCGTGGCGCTGTCCGACCTGCGGCGGCAGGTGGCGACCCCGGTCGAGGTGATCCGGCGCGAGAAGTTCACGCTGGACGCGGCCAGGCTGCTTGCGCTGCTGGGCGCTCGCGGGGCGGCGGGAATCGTGCTGGGACTGCCGCTGAACATGGACGGGACCGTCGGGCCGCGGGTGCAGGCGACGCAGGCCTTTGCGCGGAACCTTGAGAAGCTGACGCCGCTGCCGATCTGCTATTGGGACGAGCGGTTGTCGACGGTTGCGGCAGAAAGGGCACTCCTGGAGGCGGATACGTCGCGAAAGCGTCGGAAAGAGGTGATCGACCAGGTGGCTGCGGGCTATATCCTGCAAGGCGCGCTGGACCGGATGGCGCATATGGGGCGGAGTGGGCTTTGAAGGACGATGTCTGGAAGCGCGACGAAATCGCCAGCCCTTGCGTGAAGCTGTGCGTCGTCCACCCCGTCGAGCGGATCTGCGTCGGCTGCCTGCGGTCGATCGACGAGATTTCCGGCTGGTCGCGGATGACGCATGACGAACGGGCGTCGGTCATGGCCGAACTGCCCGAGCGCGCGCCCCGGCTGCAGAAGCGCCGCGGCGGGCGCCTGGCCCGGCTGGAGCGCTAGCTGAGCGGAGCGCCTTGCGGCGCAGAGTCCCGAGGGCGCCGGCGCGGGACTTGCGCCCGCTTGTCTTCCGCCGGGGGCGCTTCGCCCCCCGGACCCCCAGAGGATACTTGCGGACAGAAAATCAGGGCAGCCTGAGCCAGGCTGCGACCGATGCCAGTTGCGGGCGGAGGTAGGCGATCATCCGGCCTTCGGCCGGGGCGCTGTCGCCAGGTTTCCAGGCTGCAACGCCGTGCAGGGTCAGCCGGTGGAGCAGCGTCGCCTCGCCCGGTCGGGCGGCAAGCTCGATGCGGCGGCAGGTTGCGAAGACCGTCTTCCTCGCGGCCTGGTAGGCCGTGGTGATGTCGATGTCGCCCCAGGTTTCGGCTGGATGCGGGTCCAGCGCGTCGAGGAGTGCCGCACGGAGGATTTCGTGGCTGCCCTCCCAGACGGTCAGGGGCGATGCAGGCGTGTCGTTCAGCGGCAGGCCGAGAATCCAGGCATGGGGTTCCTTGACCATGCGGCGCTTGTCGGGTCCGATGGGAAGCAGGCCGTCAAGATGGGCCGCGTCGCGGTCGCGGCGGTAGGCGAAGGCGGCGGCGGAATCCTCGGGTGAGGGTTTCGGGTAGCCGGGGCGGATGACCGAAAGCTGGGCCTGATGCAGCGGTTCGGGTTGCAGCGGCAGGGCCGTCCACGGAAAGGGCGCGCCGTTGATCGCCCCGTCCGGGGTGTTCGGCAGGGCATCCACCCCGACAAACCAGGTGCCGCCGCAGCGCCAGGCTGCGGCGCTGGTGGACAGAACCTTCAGCGCGGCAGCGCGGGCGGCAGCGGCCCAGGCGCCGATGGCCGGGTGCGGTCCGATCCTCTGCCATCCCGCCCCTACCATCCCAGGACCTTGCGCAGCATGTTCAGCGCGACCAGGGTCAGGAACACGGCGAAGGCGCGCTTCAGGGGCCTGGGGTTCATCGCGTGGGCAAGGCGCACCCCCAGCGGGGTGGTCAGAAGCGTGGTGCCGATGACGACAAGGAAGGCCGGCAGGTTGACGGCGCCGACGCTGTAGGGCGGCGCATCCGCGACGGCAAGCAGCAGGAAGCCCAGGACCGAGGGCACGGCGATCAGGACGCCAAAGCCCGAAGCGGTGGCAACGGCGCGGTGGATCGGCAGGCCGAAGAGCGTCATCAGGGGCACGCCGAAGGTGCCGCCACCGATGCCCATCATCGCCGAGAAGAAGCCGACCGCCCCGGCCAGAAGGCTGCGCACAGGCTGGCCGGGCATCGCGTCGCCCAGCCGCCAGGTGTCCCGGCCAAACGCCATCCAGAGGCCGGCCAGGCCCGCAAGCACGCCGAAGACCGCCTGCAGGGTCACCGACGACACGGTGCCGGCCACGAAGGTGCCCAGGGCGGCAGCGATCACCAGGGCCGGGCCCCAGGTCTTCAGCACCTCCCAGTCAACCGCGCCCTTCCTGTTGTGCGCCGAAACCGACCGCAGCGAGGTGATCACGATGGTCGCCATCGAGGTCGCGACGCAGACCTGCATCAGCTGGTCGCCGCCGTAGCCCAGGTGGCCGAAGGCGTAGAAGAAGGCCGGGACCAGCACGATCCCGCCACCAACGCCGAGCAGACCGCCGACCACGCCCGCGAAGGCTCCGATCACCAGCAGCACGGCGAGCATCGGCAAGAGATCGGCAAGTTCGGGCATGGGGCACCTTCGGGCTTCGGCCATTGGACATAGCCCGGAGGCCAACCCGAGGCCAGTGCCGAAAGGAGCTGGCGGAAGCGGATACCGAATGGTATGCAACCCGCCCGACGGTCGAGTCGGGGCTTGCCCCCCGTAACCGAAAACGACTTTCAGCAGGTTTCCGCATGGCTGACCGTATTCTGCGCCCGGCACTGGTGCTGGGCTTGTTGTCGTCGATCGGGCCTTTCGCCATCGACATGTATCTGCCCGCCATGCCGCAGATCGGGGCGGCGCTTGGCACGACGGTTCAGGGGATGCAGGGCACCATCGTCGCCTATTTCATCGCCTTTGGCCTGGCGCAGCTGATCTATGGCCCCTGGGCCGACCGTTCCGGCCGCAAGCCGCCGCTTTATGCCGGGATTACCGTCTTCATCCTTGGCTCGCTGGTCTGCACCTTTGCGCCGACAGTGGAGTGGTTGCTGGTCGGCCGGGCGATCCAGGGGCTGGGCGGGGCCGCGCTGATGGTGGTGCCCCGCGCGATCATCCGCGATCTTTACACCGGGCATGCGGCCACGCGGTTGATGGCGGCGGTGATGATGGTGATCTCGGTCTCGCCGATGCTGGCACCCCTGGCGGGATCAGGGCTGATGGCGGTTGCCGACTGGCGCTGGATCTTCGGCGCGCTGGTGGTGGCGGCGGTGGCGAGCCTGACGATCCTGGCGCTGTTCCAGCCCGAGACGCTGCACGCGAAGGACCGCCAGCCCTTCAACCTGGCCGCGATGCGCCGGGGCGCGCGGGTCTTGTTCACCGATCCCCTGTTCATGGGGCTGACCTTCCTGGGCGGGTTCGGCATGGCAAGCTTCTTCGTCTTCATCGCCAGCGCGAGCTTCGTCTACACCGGGACCTTCGGCCTGTCGCCCACCGGGTTCTCGCTGGCCTTCGCGGTCAATGCGATCGGCTTCTTCGGAGCCTCGCAGGTCGCCGGCCCGCTGGGATTGCGCTTTGGCGCGCCAAAGGTGATGGCCTGGGCCTCGACCGGGTTCGCGGTCTTTACGGTGGCCCTGTTCGCTCTGGCGCTGGCGGGGTTTGTCAGCCTGTGGCTGTGCATGGTCGGGCTGTTCCTCGCCAACGCCTGCCTCGGCCTCATCATCCCGACGGCGATGGTGATGGCGCTGGACGAACATGGCGACATCGCGGGGCTTGCCTCGTCCCTGGGCGGCACGCTGCAGATGCTGGCCGGCGGGCTGATGATCGTGGCGGTGGGGCCGTTCTTCGACGGGACGGCCGTGCCGATGCTGGGGGCGATTGCCTTGTGCGGCGTGCTGGTGCTGGCCCTGTCGCGGCTGGTCCGGTCGCGTCAGGCGGCGGCGCTGGCCTGAAGCTCGGCCAGGGCGCGGTCGATCACCTCAAGCCCCGCACCTGTGCGTGAGGCGTTCTCTGACAGAACCCGGCGCCAGCCCCTGGCACCGGGCTTGCCCGTGAACAGGCCCAGCATGTGGCGGGTGATCTGGTGCAGGCGGCCGCCCGCGGCCAGGTGAGCGGCGATGTAGGGGCGCATGGCGTCGACGACGGCGAGTGCGTCCGGCGCAAGGGCGTCGCCCCAAAGCGCATCGGCCCCGATCAGGACCGAGGCCGGATCGTGGTAGGCCGCGCGCCCGATCATCACGCCGTCCAGGCCCTGATCGAGGAGGCTTCTTGCCTGGTCCAGCGTCGTGATGCCGCCGTTGATGCAGATCGTCAGCTCGGGGAACCGCTGCTTCATCCGCAGGACAAGAGCGTGGTCCAGGGGCGGGATCTCGCGGTTTTCCTTGGGGGACAGGCCCTGAAGCCAGGCCTTGCGGGCGTGGATGATGACGTGGCGGACCCCTGCCCCGGCCAAAGTCTCGATGAAATGCGGCAGGACGGTTTCGGGGTCCTGGTCATCGACGCCGATCCGGCATTTGACGGTGACGGGGGCGTCGGTCTCGGCCTGCATGGCGCGAACGCAGTCGGCGACAAGGCCTGGCCGTTCCATCAGCACTGCGCCGAAACAGCCGGATTGCACGCGGTCCGAGGGGCAGCCGCAGTTCAGGTTCACCTCGTCATAGGCCCAGCCATTGGCAATCCGCACCGCTTCGGCCAACTCGCGCGGGTCCGACCCGCCAAGCTGCAGCGCGACCGGGTGTTCGACCGCAGAGTAGTCCAGGAGCCGCGGCCTTGCGCCGTGGACGATGGCGGGGGCAGTGACCATCTCGGTATACAGCATCGCCCGCCGGGTCATCTGCCGGTGGAAGACGCGGCAGTGACGGTCAGTCCAGTCCATCATGGGGGCGACAGAGAGGCGGTGGGGGCGGTCCAGTTGCATTCCGGGTCTTTGCCCTGATGCCGCAAGCCAGACAAGGGGAAAGCGGGATTCGGGCATCCGTGTGGCGGACTGCGGGCCGGATGAAGATGAACCCAAGATGAACACCAGGTTCGCGACACATTAAACATGGATTTGGCAAGCTGAGTCCAAGATGAGTCGCAATCCGCCGGCAAGAGCGAACGACCCGAGTCTCTGTTGGGGGAAGTCATGCTGCGTTCGTCGACCGAGGATAATCGCCTGTACCTGACTGCCGACCTGCGGGCCCTTGAAGGCCAGCCGCTTCAGAAACGCCAGAAATCCTCGGGCAACATGTTCCCCGCAGATCTGAAGCGGTTCCCGCCGGTCGAGGAGGTCGTCGCCGTCCTTGACCGGATTGCGTCTCGGGCTTTCGTCGCCTGAGGCATCCTGTTCTGCGTTGCAATGCGAAGGCCGCCCGGGTTCCGGGTGGCCTTTGTTCATGCTGGAATGCCCAACTCAAGGCCGGCGATCGCTCAAGCCAGGTTCCGAAATGCATCGACGGCCGGCGTGACGCCGGCCGTTTGCAGTCTGTATGGCGGGATCAGAGGCCGAGCAGCTTCTTGACCGCAGCCTCGACCTCGTCGGTCACTTCCTTGTTCGCCGCAGCTTCCAGCAGCGACCGCTCCAGCTCGGGCTGGTCTTCGATCTTCTGGGTCAGGTCGGCGATTTCGGCGTCCACCGTCTCGTAGGCGACGGCATTGTCATATTCGGCCTGAAGCGCTGCTTCCGCCGCTTCGGCCTCGGTCAAGGTGCCGCGAGCGGCAAGAAGATCGGCCTCAAGTGTGGCGATCTCTGCGTCGGTCAGATCGGGGTTCGCAAGCTGGGTTTCCAGATCCGTCACGATGTCCGCTGCGGTGTCCGCTTCCTCGACCGCGAGGTCGAGATCGGTCTTGATCAGGTCCGCCCCGCGCGTGGGCTCGTTCAGTGCAGCAAGCTCGGCTTCCTTCAGCGCGAGGTCCTCGGCCAGGGCCTCACCGGCCAGGACGGCATCGCGGTAGGCGGCGATCCGGCCGACGCGCGAATTCGGCGAGGCGTTCTTCAGCGCGTTCTCGTTGGCACGAGCAGCGTTCAGCGCGCCCAGTTCGGACGGATGGACGCCCAGTTCCTCGGCAAGGTCCTTCTTCTTCGGCTTTGCCTTGGCCTTCGACTTGGCGCCCTCGCCAGACTTCTTCGTGTCGGCCTTGTTGCCCTTGTCTGCCTTGTTGCCCTTGTCTGCCTTGTTGCCCCGGTCTGCCTTGTCGGCCTTGCCGTTGCCGCCCGCCTTGTCGGAGTTTCCGTTGCCGCCGCCGCCATTGCCGCCGCCGCCATTGCCGCCGCCGTTTCCGCCGCCGTTGTCATTGCCGGACTTGGCGAAAGCCATCTCGGGCATGGAGACCGCCGCGACGATGGCGACCGACCCCAGAAGAGCCACCGAAAGCGAGCAGGCCTTCAGGAATTGCAGGGACGTCATCTTCATCTTTTACCTCTGGTCAAAGGGTGCGACCTGCTGGGCAGAATCGACCGGGCCGAACCCGAGTCGCAGGTCCATGCAAACACTAGACACCACGGGCGTTTAACTCGGAAAGAACCAGCCATTCATTTTCAGTTCACGTCGAATCTGCTAGATCAGGCTCATGACACTGGCCCGCACCATAGTCCTTGCGTCTTTGCTTGCGCTGGCAAGCCCCAGCCTTGCGGCCACGGTGCGCGAGCTGGACGCGGCAGAACTGCGCCAGGCCGCGCGGTCCGGGGACCTGATCAGCCTCAAGCGGGTGATCGACTCGGTCGCGAAATCCACCGGAGGCGAGCCGATCGAGGCGCGGGCCTTCGCGGTCGAGGATGTGTTCTACAGGATCGTCGTGAAAAAGCCGAACGGGTCCGTCATCAGCGTCATCATAAATGCCCGCACGGGCGAGCAGGTCGGCAGGAATTCCGCCCTGGGTCGCGACCTCGCGGCTGCGGCCGACGGTGGCAAGGACAAGGCCGCCAAGGGCAGATCCGACAAGGCCAAGAACGCGGGTTCGAATGGCAGCGGCGGCGGCAACAGTGGCGGTGGCAACAGTGGTGGCAACAGCGGTGGCAATAGTGGCGGCGGTGGCGGCGGCGGTGGCGGTGGCGGTGGCGGCGGCGGTGGCGGTGGCGGCGGCGGCGGTGGTGGCGGCAACGGCAACGGTGGCGGCAATAACTGATCGCCGCCTTAATTGTTGCCAGATTCGCCTGTAATCCGTGACCCATGAGAATTCTGCTGGCTGAAGACGAAGTGGTCCTCTGCGACCAGATCAAGCGCCTCCTCTCGGCCGAGGGGCGCATCGTCGATGTTGTCCACGATGGCCAGGAGGCCGGTTTTCTGGGATCCACCGAACCCTATGACATGATCATCCTCGACATCGGCCTGCCGATCCGGGACGGGATCTCGATCCTGAAGGAATGGCGCGGCAACGGGATCACGACCCCGGTCCTGATCCTTACGGCGCGGGATGGCTGGTCCGACCGGGTCGATGGCCTGGATGCCGGCGCGGACGACTACCTGACCAAGCCGTTCCATCTGCCAGAGCTGGCGGCCCGGGTCCGCGCGGCGCTGCGGCGCAGCTCGGGGCGGACCAATCCGCTGTTCGAACGCGACGGCGTGGTGTTCGACACCCGGCACGGGCGGGCGACGGTGCATGGCGTTCCGGTGGATCTGACATCGCAGGAGGTCGCAGTGCTGACCTATCTGATCCACAACGCAGGTCGGCTGATTTCGCGCACCGAGCTGTCCGAGCATATCTACGAATATGACGGCGACCGCGATTCCAACACCATCGCGGTGTTCATCAACCGGCTGCGCAAGAAACTGGGCCCCGAGCTGATCCAGACCATGCGCGGCCGCGGATACATGATCGACGGCCCCTGATGCTGTCCTTGCGCAAACGGGCGTGGATCAGCGGCGGCATTGCGGCGCTGGTCTCGCTGAGCGTTGGCACCCTGCTTCTGTATTCCTTCCTGAACCAGCGCGTCCTGCAACGCTTTGACCGGGCGCTGCTGGATCGCCACACGCAGATCGTCGTCGCGCTGAACTCGGTATCCGAGGACCCTGCCCTGCTGGGTGAACTGCTGTTCGACCCGGACTATCAGACGCCGTTTTCCGGTCGCTACTGGCAGGTCACGGGGCCGGACGGGCAGCTCTTCACCTCGTCATCGCTGCTGGACGCGACATTGCCGGGTCCGGCGGAGGCGAGCTCGACGTTGACCATCCTGTCTGTCGCCAACCCCGAAGTCGAGGAGGTTCGCCTGGCCCAGCAGCTGATCACGCTGGAGGATGGCAGCACCTGGACGGTCGCCGTGGCCGAGACGCTGGCCGAACTGAACGCCGAACGGCTGGAGACGCGGCGGAGCCTTCTGGCGGCCTTTGCGCTGGTGGCGGTGATCGGCCTGGCCAGCGTCCTGGTGCAGACCGCCTCGATCATGCGCCCGCTGGACCGGCTGCGGCGCGACGTGGCCCATCGCTGGGACCGGGACGAAGACCTGAGCGAGGCCGATTACCCCGAGGAGGTCGCCCCGCTGGTCGCCGACATCAACGGCCTTCTGGCCCGCAACCGCGAGATCATCAGCCGGTCACGGCGGCAGGCGGCGGACCTGGCCCACGCGCTGAAGACACCCAGCGCGATCCTGCGCAACGAATTGTCGGTGCTGGCCGAGGGCACGCATGACCTGGACAAGGCGCTGGAGGCGCTGGACCGGGTGGATGCGCAGCTGGGCCGGTCGCTGGCACGGCTGCGGACGGCGAATTCGGGCGAGGCGACGCAGACGCGGACCGACCTCAGCCATTCGGTCGGCCGGTTCGCCCGGATGTTCGGCATGCTGGCCGAACGCGAGGGCAAGGCCTTCCGCATCGCCTGCGAACCGGGCCTGACGATCCGCATGGATGCGCAGGACGTCGAGGAAGTTCTGGGCAACCTCCTGGACAACGCGCTGAAGTGGTGCCGGTCAAGAATGGCCCTGACCGTCCGCAAGCAGCCTCAGGGCATCGAGGTGCTGATCGAGGATGACGGGCCGGGCATCCCCGAGGCCGACCGGGCCGAGGCGATGCGTCCCGGCGCGCGACTGGACACCTCGAAGCCGGGGACCGGGCTGGGGCTGGCCATCGCAAACGACCTGCTGCAGGCCTATGGGGCCACGCTGGCGCTGGAAGACAGCGCGACGCTGGGGGGGCTGGCAGTGCGGATCACCTTGCCGCCCGAACGGGTCCGGGCGTCGAAAGAGCCGCCCAGGGGCCAGGCGGCACCGCAGGCGTCCAGAGCGGGCAACCTCTGAACTTCCTTGCGGATCAAGCACTTGACTTTGGACGTCGGGGCCTTGTCGGGTCCTTGTCGGGGCCTTGTCGGGTCCTTGTCACGCCCCTGCCAGCGCGGGTCTTCCGTCATCCCGGCGGCAGGATCAGGATCGCCCGGAAGTCGTTGACATTGGTCAGGGTCGGGCCGGTGACGACCTGCGAGCCGGCCTTGGCGAACCAGGTGTGGGCATCGTTGCGGGCCAGCGCCTCGGCCGCGCCGGGGGTGCGCAGTGTCCGGGGCGAGACCAGTGCCCCCGCAACCTCGGCCGCGCCATCGACGCCATCGGTGTCGCAGGCAAGGGCGTGGATCTGGCTGTGGCCGTCGAGGGCGAGGGCAAGCGCCAGGCAGAACTCGGCATTGGGGCCACCCACCCCGTCGCCGGTGCGGGTCACGGTCAGCTCGCCCCCCGAGAGGAGAAGGACCGGACGATCGCCCGGTTTCAGATGTGAGGCGATGTCCCTGGCCATCGCGGCCTGGTCGCGGGCGACCTCGCGCGCTTCCCCCTCGATCCGGTCGCCAAGCGTGCGGACATCGGCCAGCGGCGCGGCCAGATCGGCGGCGGCGGCGAGCGACTGGGCGGGGGCGGCGTAGATCACGTTCCGGGTGCGCGACAGGCGCGGGTCGCCGGGCGGAACGACGCCCGATCGCGCAAGGGCCGCGCGGGCCGAAGCGGGGACCGGGATGGACCAGCTGTCCAGGATCGCGCGGGCGTCGCCCGGGGTGGTGGCGTCGCCCACGGTGGGACCGGAGCCGATGAAGGCCGGATCGTCGCCGGGCACGTCCGAGATCATCAGCGCGAGGAGTCTGGCCGGGTAGGAGGCGGCCGAAAGCTGGCCGCCTTTGACGCGGGACAGATGCTTTCTGACCGTGTTCATCGCCACGATAGGCGCGCCGGAGGCGAGAAGGGCTGCGTTGACCTGCTGCTTTTCGGCCAGCGTCATGCCTTGGGCGGGGGCGCAGAGCAGGGCCGAGGCCCCGCCAGAGATGAGGGCAAGGACGAAGTCGTCCTCGGTCAATCCCTCCAGAAGCCGCAGCATGCGCTGGGTCGCGTCGACCCCGGCCTGGTCGGGAACCGGATGGGCGGCACAGGCGATCTCGATGCCCTTGCAGGGGCGGCCGTAGCCGTAGCGGGTGATCACAAGCCCGTCGCAGGGACCCCAGGCGGCCTCGACCGCTTCGGCCATGCGGGCCGAGGCTTTGCCCGCGCCGATGACAAGCACGCGCCCCCCGGGCTTTTCCGGCAGGAACCCGGCAAGCGACCGCATCGGGTCGGCGACCTCGACCGCGCGGTCGAAGAGGCTGCGAAGGAACCGGGCGGGGTCCGAAATTTCCGACCTTGGGATCATCGAAGGCTCGACGCGCGGGGGATCAATGTGACGGGTGTGACGGTGACCGGCGGCGGGCGATGGTTGTTTTCCAGCCAGGCCAGCACGGTTTCCGCCATCTTCCGCCCGAACCCGGCGATGTCGCAGCGCACCGAAGAGAGCGCCGGATAGACCTGGGCACAGTCCTCGATGTCGTCGAAGCCGACGATCTTGAGCGATGGGCCGAGGGGGCGGCCAAGTTCGGGGCGGCCAAGCTCGGTGCAGCCGGTCAGCAGACCAAGCGCAGTCAGGTCGTTGAAGCACAGGACGGCATCGACGGAGGGGTGGTCCTGCGCAAGGCGGCGCGCGACCTCGCGGCCGAAGGCGCGACCGGGGCGGCCGGGAAGATGGAGCGGGGTAAGGCCGTTTGCGGCAAGGGTGGCAAGGTAGCCGGACATCCGCAGTTGCGTGGCGGCGCGGCCTTCCAGCCCGCCGACGAAGGCGATGTGCCCGGCGCCCTGGGCGAGGAGGTGTTCGGTGGCGAGACGTGATCCGGTCGGGTAGTCGGGTGCCGCAAAGGGGAAGCGGTCGGTGGACACGACCTGCCGCAGGACCTGAAGTGCCGGGACATTGGCCCGGGCAATGGCGTCGAAGGCGGCCTCGTCGCCGTAGGCCGGAGAGACGATCAGGGCCGAGACCCCGTGCTCCAGCATGGCGCCGACGACCTGGGCCTGCAGGGCGGGGTCTTCGTCGGTGTTGGCAAGGACCGCAGCATAGCCCCGGGCCGACAGGGCCATCTGCAGCGAGGTGGCGAATTCGGTGAAGAACGGGTTTCTCAGGTCGTTGATGACCACCCCGATCAGCCCGGCATTGGCCGAGCGCAGGTTGGCGGCGGCGCGATTGTAGACATAGCCGAGCTGGGTCATCGCGCGGCAGACGTCGTCGCGGGTTTCCTGTTTCACCAGCGGGCTTTGCTGCAGGACCAGGCTGACGGTCGACTTGGAGACGCCCGCCAGCGTGGCCACGTCGATGATCGTCGGCCGTTTGTCCATCAGTCCTGGTCGATCCCGTGGAGCGTGAGCAGCGTCTTCATCCGCGCTTCTGCCAGATCGGGGCGCGAAAGCAAGCCCGCGGCGTCGGCCAGCCGGAAGACCTGGGCGTAATGGGTGATGTCACGGCTGGATTGAAAGCCTGCGGGCATGATGAAGTGGCCCTGGTGGCCGTTCAGCCAGGCAAGGCAGGCGATGCCGGCCTTGTAAAAGCGGGTGGGTGCCCGGAAGATCTCGCGGCTGAGCGGGACTGTCGGGGCCAGGAGCCGGTGGTAGGTCTGGCTGTCGCCTTGGGCGAGGGCTTCCAGGGCCTGCGAGGCGGCGGGAGCGATGGCGGCGAAGATGCCGAGAAGCGCGTGGGAAAAGCGGGTGCCGTCGCCTTCGATCAGGGGGGCGTAGTTGAAGTCGTCGCCGGTGTAGAGGCGGACGCCTGCGGGCAGGCGGGCGCGGAAGGCTTGCTCGTGGTCCTGGTCGAGAAGGGAGATCTTGATGCCGTCGACCCTGGCGGGGTTTTCCTCGATCAGGGAGAGGACGAAGTCGGAGGCTTTGGCCACGTCGCTGCTGCCCCAGTAGCCGGTGAGGGCGGGGTCGAACATCTCGCCCAGCCAATGCAGGATCACCGGCTCCGCGGCCTGGTCGATGAGGCGGCGATAGACCGCATGGTAGGTCTTCGGCGTGGCCCCGATTGCCGGGAAGGCGCGGGAGGCCATGAGGATGAGCTGGCCACCTGCGGCCTCGATGGCCTCGGCCTGGTCGGTGTAGGCGGCCAGGATCGCCTCGGGGGTGGTGAGGTCGGGAAGGGGTTTGTGGTCGGTCCCTGCCCCGCAGGCCACACGGGGGCGCATCGGGTGGGTCTTCGCCGCGCGCATCGTGCGCTGGATCAGGTCAAGCGCCGTCGGCCAGTCGACGCCCATGCCGCGCTGGGCGGTGTCCATCGCCTCGGCGAGGTGGAGGCCCTGGTCCCAGAGCTGGGTGCGGAAGGCAAGCGTCGCCTCCCAGTCCACGGCGGGACGGGTGTCCCAGGGCGAGCGTTCGCGCAGGGGGTCGGAGACGACATGAGCGGCGGCGAAGGCGGTTCTGGTGAGCGGTGTGCGCGGAGCGCGGGGGATGAGCGGCGTGCCGGTGAGGCGGTAGGGTTCCAGGCGGGCGTCGGCGGTGGGAAGGGTCAGCATCCGGGTGTTCCCTTGGCGGTTTTGAAACGGAGCGCTGGCGCGCAGGGCTTTTGTCTCGTCGTCGCGCTTGCGCGCTTCTCCTCGGGCATTGGGGGCGCTTCGCCCCCCAAACCCCCCGAGGATACTTGCGGACAGAAAATGGTCATGGCTGCGCGTCGATGGGCAGGTCGAAGACGAGGATGCCGTCGGTCCCGCCCTGGGATGCGGCGACGAGGGCGGCGCCTGCGCGTTTGTGGTCGGGGTGGGCCTGGTAGGCGGCGAGGGCGTCCCAGTCGGCGAAGTCGATGGTGAAGCCGTGCAGGTAGCCGCGTTCGATCCGTTCCGGGCTTTCGCTGCGGCCGGAGTGGAGGGCGCGGAGGCCGGGGAGTTTGAGGCTGTGGAGATCGGCGAAGATCGCCTGGATCTGGGCCTCGGTGGCCTCGGGGCGGGCTTTCAGAAGGACGATGTGGCGGATCATTGGGCTTCCTTGATGAGGTCGGCGGCCTTTTCGGCGATCATGATGGTGGCGGCGTTGGTGTTGGAGGAGACGACGGTGGGCATGATCGAGGCGTCGACAACGCGGAGGTTTTCGATGCCGTTGAAGCGGAGGCTTGGGTCGACGACGGCCTCTGGGTCCGCGCCCATGCGGCAGGTTCCGGCGGGGTGGTGGTCGGTCTTGGCGTTCTTCACGGCGTAGTCGACGTAATCCTGGTCGGTCCTGATGTCAGGGCCGGGGAGGCGTTCGGCAAGGACGAAGGGTTTCAGCGCGGGCTGGCGCATGATCTCTTGCGCGAGTTTGAGGCCCTTGATCGACATCTCGCGGTCGTAGGGGTCTTCCCAGTAGTTCGGGTCGATCAGGGGAGCGGCCTTCGGGTCGGCGGAAGCGAGGCGGACAGTCCCGCGCGAGCGGGGGCGCAGGAAGGCGGAATTCAAGGTGACGCCGCCCTGGGGCATGGCGGCGACACCGGCCTCGATGCCGGAGCCGAGGCCGAGGTGGAACTGGATGTCGGGCGAGCGGGCGGAGAGATCGGCGTACCAGAAGCCCCCCGTCTCGAAGAGGGAAGATGCGACGGGGCCTTTGCGGGTCAGGAGGTATTGCAGACCCGCCAGGGCCGACCAGTGGAGTCTGGAATAGCGGTCGTAGGTGTGGGGGCCGGTGCATTCGGCGATCACGAAGAGATCAAGGTGGTCCTGCAGGTTCGCGCCGACCTGCGGGCGGTCGAGGACGACGGGAATGCCGAGGCGTTGCAAGTCATCCGCCGGGCCGATGCCGGAAAGCTGCAACAGGCGCGGGGAGCCGATGGCACCGGAGGAGAGGATGACCTCGGTGGTGGCGCGGATCGTGCCTTCGCGGGTCTGGACGCCGACCGCCCTGCCCCTTTCGATCACGATCCGCAGGACCTGCGCGTCGGTTTTCACGGTCAGATTGGGGCGTTTGAGCGCGGGTTTCAGGAAGGCGGTCGAAGTGGAGGAGCGCCGGTACCAGCGCTGGGTCAGCTGGTAGTAGCCGAGGCCGTCCTGCGTCTCGCCGGTGAAGTCGCGGTTGCGCGGGATGCCGATCTCGGCCCCGGCGGCGAAGAAGGCCTCGCAGATCGGCAGGGGCGCGCGGGGCTGACTGACGCCGAGGGGGCCGCCGCGCGCATGAAAGCGGTTTTCAAAGCTGTCGTTGTGTTCGGACTTGCGGAAGTAGGGCAGCACGTCTTCGTAGCCCCAGCCCGCGCAGCCCATCTGGCGCCAGTCGTCGTAGTCCTGCGCGTTGCCCCGGGTGTAAAGCTGGGCGTTGATCGACGATCCGCCGCCGATGACCTTTCCTTGCGTATAGCGGATCTGCATGCCGCGCATGTGGCGCTGGGGGACGGTGTGCCAGCCCCAGGAGCCGATGCCCTTGGTCATCTTCGCGAAACCCGCTGGCAGGTGGTAGAACGGATGGCGGTCGCGGCCCCCGGCTTCCAGCAGCAGCACCTTGGCCGAAGGGTCTTCGGTCAGGCGGGCGGCAAGGACGCAACCGGCAGAGCCGCCGCCGACGATGATGTAGTCGTAGCCTTCGGTCATCTTACAGTCTTTCGATGGACAGGCCGCCGTCGACGGGGATCACCGCGCCGGTGGCAAAGGCAAGCTGGCCGGTTACCAGGGGGACCACGGCCTGGCCGATGTCGGAGGGCTGGCCCCAGCGGCCGGCGGGGACAAGCCCGGCGGCGATGCGGCTGTCGTATGTGTCCTTGACCCCTGCGGTCATGCCGGTCTCGATGATGCCGGGGCGAAGCTCGAAGACGCCGATGCCGTGCGGGGCAAGCCGCAGGGCAAGGGTCTGCGCGGCCATCGCGGCGGCGGCCTTCGAGATGCAGTAGTCGGCCCGCTCGGGGCTGGCCATCCGGGCCGAGACCGAGGTCACGAAGGTGATGGATCGGTAATGCGGGCTGGCGCTGGCGAGCATCCGTCTGGCGACAGCTTGCGCCAGGAAGAAGGCGCCACGCAGGTTGATGCCGAGGATCCAGTCGAAGTTTTCGGGAGTGATCTCCAGCATGTCACCCCGGACCTTTGCAGCCACTCCGGCGTTCTGGATCAGGGCGTCGATGGGGCCTTGCTCAGCCTCGATCCGGTCCAGCAGCATCGGGATCGCGGCGAGATCAGAGAGGTCGTGCTGGTAGTAGCGGGCGTCAGGCAGGGATTGCAGGGCGGCCTGAACGGCGGCGTCCTCGGGTGCGGAGCGGGAGGCGATGGCGAGGCGGAAGTCGTTGGCCGCGAGGGCCCGGGCGATGCCGAGGCCGATGCCCTGCTGGCCTCCGGTGATGAGCGCGAGGGGTTTCATGGCTGTGCCTTGGCGATGTGGTCGCCCGCGCGCAAGGCAAGGGCGGCGATGGTAAGCGAGGGGTTCACGGCGGCAGAGGTCGGCAGGACCGAGGCGTCGCAGATGTAAAGGTTGTCGAGGTCGTGGGCTTTCAGGTTGGCGTCCACAACAGAAGCCCTGGGGTCCGCGCCCATCCGGTTGGTGCCGCATTGGTGGCTGGGTTTGGACTTGGGGAAACCTCGGGCCAGGGTGATCGGCCAGCCTGCCTTGCGCATGGCTTGCTTCAGGCGCTGGACGAGAAGGTCGTGGGCGCGGGTGTTGGTCTTCTTCCAGTCCAGCACGACCTCGCCATTGCGCCACAACACGCGGGAGTCGGGGTCGGGCAGGTCCTCGGACATCGCCATGATGTGGATCGAGTGGTCGGCGATGTGGTGGGACAGCCAGAGGGGAAGGCCTGCCTCGCCCGCAAGGATCGGGCCGGTGATGCGGCCAAGCATCTGGATGTTGCCGAGGGGTTCGCCGTTCGGGCCGCCCGTCAGGTAGAAGTCATTGATCTGGATGGTTTTCTCATAGACCGTGCGATTGCGGCGGAAGGGGTTGTAGGCGACCATGCCGGTCAGGTTGTGGTTCATGAAGTTGCGGCCAACCTGGTCGGACGCATTGGCAAGGCCCTGCGGGTGATCCTCGTTCGCCGAGGCGAGGAGCAGGGCAGAGGACAGGATGGCCCCGGCGGCAAGGACGATGACGGGCGCTGACAGGGTCTCGCGGGTGCCGAAGCGGTCGACTTCGACGCCGGTGACGCGGCGGGCATCAGAGAGCAGGCGGATGGCCTTGGTGGAGGTCTGGAGGGTGACGTTGGGGTGGCTCAACGCCTCGGCCAGGGCGCAGGATTCGGCGTCGGATTTGGCCCCGGTGGTGCAGGGGAAGGCGTCCCAGCCAGTCGGGGCGCGCTTGAGCCAGGCGTCGATGTCGACACCCAATGGCAGGGCGGAGACGTGGAGGCCTTGCGCGGCAAAGGCGGCGCGGAGGCGCTGGATGTCGGGCTCATCCGGGACCGGCGGAAAGGGATAGGGGGCGGAGTGCGGGGGTTCGGTCGGGTCGCCGGCGACGTCGCCCCGGACGCGGTAGAGCGTTTCGGCCTTGGAATACCAGGGTTCAAGGTCCGTGTAAGCGATCGGCCAGCCGGGGGTGGTGCCTTCGATGTGGCGAAGCGGCGCGAAATCCTCGGCCCGGTAGCGCAAGAGCACGGCGCCGTAGAACTTGGTGTTGCCGCCGACACAGGCGTAGTTGCCGGGGTGGAGGGGTTCGCCGGAGATGTCGCGCCAGGTCTCGTTGGGTTTGTAGTGGCCACGCTGGAAGATGGCGGCGGGGTCGCGGGCCTGAGCCGAGTCCCTCAGGCGCTCGCCGCGTTCCAGGATCAGGATGCGGCGGCCGGTGGGGGCCAGGGCAGCGGCGAGGGTGGCCCCGCCCATGCCGGAGCCGATGATGATAAGGTCAGCAATGTGCGGGGCGGGCTGCATTCAGGGGGTGATCCGTTCCTCGGTGGTTGGGTCGAAGGCTACGGCCTTTTCCATGTTCACGGCGAACTCGAATCTCTGGCCGGGAGCGACCGAGGCATCGGCGCGCATCCGGGCGATGCTGTCGCGGCCTGAGAGGGTCATGGTGACGAAGGTGTCGGAGCCTGCCGGTTCGGTGACGGTGACGCGGTTGATCAGGGGCTGGATGTTGCCGGACTTGCGGTCGGCGCCTTCGGGGTCGGTGATCGCCTCGGGGCGGATGCCAAGCAGGACGGGCTTGCCAGCCCAGGCGGCGAGGTTTGGCTGGCTGAAGCGCAGGCTGCGGGGCGTGCCGTCGGCGTCGGTGATCGCGGCGTGCGGGTAGCCGTTCTCGATCACGACGGTTGCCGGAATGATGTTCATGGCAGGCGAGCCCATGAAGGTGGCGACGAACAGGTTCGCGGGGGTGTCGTAGATCTCTTTCGGGGTGCCAAGCTGCTGGACATGGCCCTTGTTCATCACCGCGATGCGGGTGGACAGGGTCAGCGCCTCGATCTGGTCGTGGGTGACGTAGACGATGGTGGTGCGCAGCTTCTGGTGCAGCTTCTTGATCTCGGTCCGCATGTCGACGCGAAGCTTGGCATCGAGGTTCGAGAGCGGCTCGTCGAACAGGAATACGTCGGGGTTGCGCACCAGCGCCCGGCCCATCGCGACGCGCTGGCGCTGGCCGCCGGACAGCTGGCCGGGCTTGCGGTCCAGAAGCGTCTCGATCTGGAGGAGTTTGGCCACATCGGCCAAAGCGCGGTCACGCTCGGGCTTGGGGACGCCGTGCATCTCCAGCCCAAAGGTCATGTTCTGGCCGACGGTCATGTTGGGGTAAAGCGCGTAGCTTTGGAACACCATCGCGATGTTGCGCTTCGATGGATGCACCCCGTTCACCACGCGGCCCTTGATGGCGATCTCGCCTGCCGAGATGCTCTCCAGCCCCGCGATCATGTTCAGCAGCGTGGACTTGCCGCAGCCCGAGGGGCCGACGAGGACCAGGAACTCGCCTTCCTCGACCGCGATGTCGATGCGGTGCAGGACCTGCACCTGTCCGTAGGATTTGGTGACGTTGCGGATGTCGAGAAAGCCCATGGCGTTATCCTTTGACAGAGCCCGCCATCAGCCCGCGCACGAAGTAGCGGCCTGCGACGATGTAGACGACAAGGGTGGGCAGCGCGGCAAGGATCGCGCCCGCGAAATGGACGTTGTATTCCTTCACGCCGGTCGAGGACTGGACGAGGTTGTTCAAGGCGACGGTCATCGGCTGGCTGGTGCCTCCGAACGAGACGCCGAAGAGGAAATCGTTCCAGATGTTGGTGAACTGCCAGATGACAGAGACGACGGCGATAGGCCCGCTGACAGGCAAGAGGATGCGCCAGAAGATGCGGAAGAACCCGGCCCCGTCGATCATCGCGGCGCGCACCAGTTCCGTGGGGAAGGACGCATAGTAGTTGCGGAAGTAAAGCGTGGTGAAGCCGATCCCGTAGACGACATGGACAAGGATCAGACCGGGGACGGTGCCCGCAAGACCAAGCTGGCCCAGGACCACCGCCATCGGGATCAGCACGATCTGGAACGGGATGAAGCAGGAGAACAGCATGAGCCCGAAGACCCAGGTATCGCCCCGGAAACGCCATTTGGTCAGGACGTAGCCGTTCAGCGCCCCGATGATGGTGGAGATGGCGACAGCGGGAACCACCATCAGGATCGAGTTCATGAAATAGGGTTTCAGGCCGGTCGGCTCGACCCCGATCTGGGCGGTGGACCAGGCGGACCGCCAGGGGTCGAGCGTCCAGTCGGACGGCAAAGCCATCATGTTGCCGCCGGTGATCTCGGCCAGGGGTTTGAAGGAGTTCACGCCCATGACGTAAAGCGGCAAGAGGTAAAAGAGCGCGAAAAGGAGAAGCGTGAGGTAGATCAGCGCCCGCATCGCGCGGCCGGTGGAGACGGCGGTGTCTTGCGTCAGGACGCTCATGGCTTCTTCTCCTTCAGCTCGGCGTAGAGGTAGGGGACCATGATCGCGGCGATGGTCATCAGCATGATCACCGCAGAGGAGGCCCCGATCCCCATCTGGTTGCGGGTGAAGGTGTAGGAATACATGAAGGTGGCGGGCATCTCGGTGGCCCGTCCCGGCCCGCCGCCGGTCAGCGCGATGACCAGGTCGTAAGACTTGATCGCGAGATGGCTGAGAATGACGAAGGCCGACAGGAAGGCGGGGCGCAACAAGGGAATGACGATCCGGCGGTACAGCTGCCAGTTCGAGGCACCGTCGATCTGCGCGGCCTTCAGGATCTCGTTGTCGATGCCGCGCAGACCGGCAAGGAACATCGCCATCACGAAACCGCTCGTCTGCCAGACGGCGGCAATGACGATAGTGTAGATCGCCATGTCGCTGTCCTTGATCCAGGTGAAGGTGAAGGACTCCCACCCCCAGTCCTGCATGATCCGCTGCAACCCGATGCCGGGGTCGAGAAACCATTTCCAGGCGGTGCCGGTGACGATGAAGCTGAGCGCCATCGGGTAGAGATAGATCGGGCGAAGGACCCCCTCGCCCCGGATCTTCTGATCCAGGAAGATCGCCAGCATCAGGCCGATCACCGTGCAGATGGTGATGTAAAGCGTGGCGAAGATCGCGATGTTGGTGATCGCGGTCGACCAGGCGGGCAGCGCGAACAGCTTCTCGTAATTCTCGAAGCCGACCCAGTCGTAGCGGGGCAGCATCTTCGAGCCGGTGAAGGACAGGACCGCGGTGAAGAGGATGAAGCCGTAGACGAAAACAAGCGTCACGGCGAAAGAGGGAGCGAGGACGAGCTTCGGCAGCCAGTCCTGCAGCGTCGTGCGGAAATCGGCCTGGGTGGCCATGTGCATCCTCCCGTGGGTCCAGGGGCGCAAAAGTTTTCGAAAACTTTTGCAAATTCCTTCGAAGGAATTTGGGTCGGGGGGCGGATGGCCCGCCCCCTTCCAGGCGGTTACTGCGCGGCGGCGACGGCTTCGGCCAGCGCGGCGGCGGCAGCGGCCCCATCAGCATATTCGCCGTTGAAGGCCGCAGTGATCACGTCATAGGTCGCGTTCTTCACCGAGGCCGGCGCCGCGTGACCATGCGCCATCGAGCCGAAAAGTGTGCCGTTGGTGTTGGCTTCGGCCAGGTCCGCCATCGCCTTCTTGCCGCAGTCGTCGAAGGCGTCGTTCGGCACGTCGGTCCGTGCCGGGGCAGAACCCTTGACCACGTTGAACGCCGACTGGAACGTCGGGTTCATGATCGCCGAGGCCATCGCGGCCTGGGCGGCCTTCGCCCCGTCGCTTTCGACGTTGAACATCGCGAACTGGTCGGAGTTGAAGGTCACCGCCCCTTGCGTTCCGGGGAAGCGGATGCAGACGAAGTCGGTGCCCGGAACCTTGCCGGCCTTCAGGAACTCGCCCTTGGCCCAGTCGCCCATCATCTGCATGCCCGCCTCGCCGTTGATCACCATCGCCGAGGCGAGGTTCCAGTCGCGGCCCGAGAAGTTGGCGTCGACGTAGGTGGACAGCGTGATCAGGCGGTTGAAGGCTTCCGCCATCTGCTCGCCACCCAGGGCTGCGGGGTCAAGGTCGATGAAGGCCGCCTTGTAGAAGTCGGTGCCCATACCCAGAACGATCCCGTCGAAGATAGTCGCGTCCTGCCAGGCCTGACCGCCATGACCCAGGGGCGTGATGCCGTTGGCCTTCATCGCCTCCAGCACCGCCACCAGGTCTTCCCAGGTCGCAGGCTCGCCCAGACCGGTCGCATCGAGCGCGGCCTTGTTGATCCAGACCCAGTTGGTCGAGTGGACGTTGACCGGGGCCGCGATCCACTTGCCGTCGGCTTTCGAGAAGCCTTGCAGCGCGGCGGGAACGACGGCGTCCCAGCCTTCGGCGGTGGCAACCTCAGTCAGGTCGCCGAGCGCGCCCTCGGCAGCCCAGTCCAGGATGTCGAAGCCCAGCATCTGCACCGCGGTCGGCGGGTCGCCTGCCGTGACGCGGGCGCGCAGCGCGGTCATCGCCGCCTCGCCGCCGCCGCCCGCGACGGGCATGTCGACCCAGCCGATCGACTTGGTGGCAAGATCGTCTTTCAGCACGTTCAGCGCGGCGGCCTCGCCTCCGCTGGTCCACCAGTGCAGGACTTCGACGTCTTCGGCGAAGCTGATCGAAGTGGTCATCACCAGAGCCGCCGCAGCGGTCATCGTCTTTCCGAAAAGGCGCATGGTTTCCTCCCGTTTTGCGCTTCGTTTGCCCGCGTCAGCGGGGTCTTACCCAAGGCGCCCGCGTGCGGCCGATCCGCATCACCAGCGACTTGATTTCCATGAATTCGTCCAGGCCCTGGCGGCCGATCTCGCGGCCGAGGCCGGATTGCTTGACGCCGCCGAAGGTCACTTCGGGGAAGCCGTCCATCCAGGTGTTGGTCCAGACCGTGCCGGCCTGAGCGCCCCGTGCGAAGGCAAGGCAGGTGTGGATGTTCTCGCTCCAGACGCCGGCGGACAGGCCGTAATCGGCGTCGTTCACCAGGGTCAGGGCTTCGTCGAGGGTGCGGAAGGTGAGGACGGTCAGGACCGGGCCGAAGACCTCTTCCCGCGCGATGGCCATGTCGGGGGTGACGCCGGTCAAGATGGTCGGCTGGTAGAATTGCGGGCCAAGGCCCGGCACCTCCAGCGCCTTGCCGCCCAGCGCCACCGTGGCTCCGGCCCGACGCGCGGCGGTGACATGGGCGTCGATCTTCGCGCCATGCTCGCGGCTGACGATGGCGCCGACCTGGGTTGCGGGGTCGAGGGGGTCGCCGAAGGCCACCTTTCTGGAAAGCTCGACAATGCGGGCGGTGAAGGCCTCGGCGATCTCCTGATGGACCAGGATGCGGCTGCCCGAATTGCAGCATTGGCCCACGTTGAAATAGACGCCGAAGACCACGGCATCGGCGGCGCTTTCCAGATCAGCGTCGGGAAAGATCACCTGCGGGTTCTTGCCGCCAAGTTCGAGGGCGACCTTCTTCAAGGTGCTGGACGCGGCGGCGGCGATGCCCCGGCCGACGGCGGTCGAGCCGGTGAACGTCACCATGTCGACGGATGGATGGCTGGCCAGCGTCGCGCCGACCGGCTGGCCGTAGCCGAGGACGACGTTCACGACTCCGGTGGGGAGGCCCGCTTCGAGGAGCAGTTCGCCCAGGATGACGGTCGTGGACGGCGTGAGTTCCGAAGGCTTCACGACACAGGTGCAGCCCGCAGCCAGCGCGAAGGGAAGCTTCTGGGACAGGATCCAGAACGGGAAGTTCCAGGGCGTGATGATGCTGACGACGCCGATGGGCTCCTTCAGCACCACGGCCAGCATGTCCGGGCCAAGCGAGGTGTGGCTGTCGCCATGCAGCGTCCGCGCCAGCGAGGCCGCAAAGCGCCAGAGGTCGGCAGCCCCGGAAACCTCGCCCCGCGCCTGGGTGATCGGCTTGCCGGATTCCAGCGTCTCGATCAGGGCCATGCGGCCGGTGTTCGCTTCGATCAGCTCGGCGACTTTCAACAGCACCGCTGCGCGCGCCTTGCCGGAAAGCGCGCTCCAGCGCCCGTCGTCAAAGGCGGCGCGGGCGGCTGCGATGGCGGCCTCGGCGAGTTGGATCGTTCCAACAGGCGTGCGGCTGACCACGGTGCCATGCGACGGCGAGAGGCGCTCGATCCAGCCGCTGTCCCCGTCCGGTGCCGGTCCCGGTTCAGCCGGGGACGGCACAAACGCGCCGCCGATCAGGTGCCGGTTGATCCGCACCTCGGGAAGGGTCGCGCCGCTGGCGGGGATCACGGTCAGGTCAAGCATGTCAGGTCCCCGGGAATTCTGGTTTGCGCTTGCCCTGGAAGGCGGCGACGCCCTCTTGCCGGTCGGCGCTGGCGGCGATGGCGGCAGAGCCGAGGGCCTCGATCAGGGCGGCCTGGTCCTCGCCCCGCCCGGCGTGGATCATCGCCTTGGTGATCTCGGTCGCGCGGGGCGAAAGGGTGGCGGAGGTCCGGGCAATCTCCTGCGCGGTCACATGGACGTCCTCGGCCAGCGCGGCGACGAAGCCGCAGGCAAGCAGGCGATCCGCCCCGATGCGACGACCGAAGAGCGCCATTTCCTTCACGATCCCCTCGGGGAGCAGCCGGGCAAGGCGCTGCGAGCCGGACCAGCCGGGAACGATGCCGACCCCGGCCTCTGGCAGGGCGATGGTGGCTTTCGGCGCGATGACCCGGATGTCGCAGGCGGCGGCGAGTTCGAGGCCGCCGCCGAAGGCATGGCCGTTCAGCGCGGCGATGGTGGGTTTCGACAGGCGCGCGAGGCGGTCAAAGATGCGGTGGCCGCCGCGCACCCAGGTCCGCGCGAATTCCGCGGGGGAAAGCCCGCCCCAGGCGGTGATGTCGGCACCCGAGCAGAAGGCGCGGTCGCCCTCGCCCGTCACGATTGCCGCGCGGACTTCGGGGCGGGCTTCGATCACCTCAAGGTGGCTGGCAAGTTGGCCCAGCATGTCCACGGTAAGGCAGTTGAGCTTGGCCGGGTTGTCCAGCGTCAGCGTGGCCACCGGCCCGGCAACGTGCAGACGGACACCGCTCATGGTTGCCACCCCATCGGACCTTCGGCGAGGAGCGAGAGCGGCATGGTCGTGGCGGTCTCGGCCACGGCGACTCGCCCCTGCGACGCAGCAACGATATCACGCGCGGGATCGATCCCCGGCATGATCTCGGTCGCGACCAATCCCTTTTCGGTCAGCCGGATCACGCAGCGTTCGGTGACATACAGCACCTCTTGCCCCTGCGCCCGCGCGCGGCTGCCCGAGAAGGTGACGTGTTCCACCTTCTCGACCATCTTGCAGAACTTGCCGGGCGTGGTGACGCTCAGGCCGGCAGAAGAGAGCGCGACCCCTGCCCCGGCCTCGAACCAGCCGGAAAAGACGATCTTGCGGGCATGCGCGGTGATGTCGACAAAGCCGCCGCAGCCTGCGGTGAGATAGGGCTTCTGCCCAAGTTTCGAGACATTGACGTTGCCCTCGACGTCGATTTCCAGGAACGACAGGAACGCCAGGTCGAACCCCGCGCCCTGGAAGTAGATGAACTGCTGTGGCGAGGGCATGTAGCCCCAGGCGTTGGACGCGCAGCCGAAGGCGAAGCCGGTCAGGGGCATCCCGCCCACGGCACCCTGTTCGATGGCCCAGGTCACCGCCTCGGGGTGGCCTTCCTCAAGCAGGATGCGGGGGACCATCGCGCTGATCCCGAAGCCGAGGTTCGCCGTCATGCCCCCGCGCAACTCCAGCGCGGCGCGGCGGGCGATGACCTTTTCCACCCCCCGCTCGGCCAGGGTGAAGGATGACCAGGGCCGCATGATCTGGCCCGAAATGGCGGGATCATAGGGCGTTTCGGTGGTCTGACGCTGGTCGGGGTCAAGCACGATCAGGTCGACCAGATGGCCGGGGACGCGAACGTCATGCGGGCGCAAGCTGCCCCTGGCGGTCAGGCGCGAGACCTGGGCGATCACCAGCCCCCGGTTGTTGCGGGCGGCGATGGCCTGTTCCAGCCCCCCCAGATAGGCGCCCTCGTGTTCGTAGGTGAGGTTCCCGTTCTCGTCCGCCGTCGTCGCACGCAGGATGCAGACGTCGGGCTGGATATTGGGGAAATGCAGCCAGGTCTCGCCGCCGAAGTCCACCCGGTGAACGATCGGCGCCGCGGCCCCGCGCGCGTTCATCGAACAGCCCTCGCGGAGGGGGTCGGCAAAGGTTTCCATGCCCACCTTGGTCAGCACGCCGGGGCGGCGGGCGGCGGCTTCGCGGTGCATGTCGAACAGGATGCCGGAGGGCACGTTGTAGGCCGCCACCCGGTCCTCGACGATCATCTTCCAGATCTCGGGCATCGGCAGGTTCGACGGGCCGGACGGGTAGGACCCCGCCAGCACCCGCGCCAGAAGCCCGTCCTGCGCGATCCAGTCCATGCCCTTGACGCCGTACATGTCGCCCGCGGCGATCGGGTGCAGCGTGGTGATGGCCCTGGGGTGGCCCTCGGCCCGGAACCTGTCGCCCAGCGCCTTCAGCACCAGGTCCGGGCAGCCAAGCGCCGAAGAAGACGAGACCGTGACCACCGCCCCATCGGCGATGCGGGCCACGGCGTCGGAGGCTGCGACAAGCTTGGTCATGCGGCGCTCCCGTAATCGATCTGCTGCCGGGTGCCGGTCTGTGCCGCCTTGCGCACGGCCAGTGCGACGGCCAGCGAGGCGACACCATCCGCGCCAGTGGCGGCGGGCCGGCCGGACCCGGCGACGGCGGCAAGGAAATCGCCAACCCCCTGGACATACAGGTTGTGCGCGGGGAACGGCACCGCCGCGCGGCCCGTTGCGGTGACCAGCTCGACCTCGCCGACCGGGGCTTGCGTCATCACGCCCCGCGCGAAGATCGAGCCCCTGTCGCCATGCACTTCAAGCCCCGAACCTGCGAAGGGGTGAGTGAAGCTTTCGTGACTCTGGACCAGCGCGCCCGAGGGCATGGTCCAGACCGACATGACCGAGTCCTCGACCCCCTGCCCCATGCCGCTGGCGCCCATCTGGGCCACCACGGCCACCGGGTCCTCGTCCAGCAGGAACCGCGCGACATCGGCGTCATGCACGGTGATGTCCGGGATCACCCCGCCGCCAGCGGATGCATCGTTGATCCGCCAGCCCTGCAGATGCGGCGGCAGTTGGACAGCATGGAACAGGCGCAGCGACAGGACCCGGCCGATCCGCCCGGCCCGGATCAGATCGCGGACCGCCCGGTGCGCGCCCGAACAGCGCAGGTGGTGGTTCGTCGCAAGCACGACCCCCGCCGCTTCGGCCGCCTGCACCATCCCGGCGGCCTCGGCCACCGTCATCGCCAGGGGCTTTTCGCACAGGACATGCTTGCCCGCCGCGATTGCCGCCAGCGCCTGTGCGTGATGCTTCTCGTTGGTCGACGAGATGTAGACCGCACCGATCGAGGCATCGTCCAGCACCAGCGTCAGCCGGTCTGCGGCGGCGGCAATGCCGTGGCTGGCTGCAAACTCATCTGCCCTGGCGCGGGTGGTGCTGACCACGGCCGCAACCTCGCCCCCGGTGGCGCGGATGGCGCCGATCATGTGCTGCGCGGCAATGGTGCTTGCCCCGACCAACCCCCAGCGCATGAGTCCCTCCACCCGATTTGGATCGTTCCAAATATATACTGGAACGGTCCAACACCCGTCAAGCGCCTTGTTCGGACCACTGGCGTTTGGCCTGGCCAAGGTTATGCTTTGCCAGCAACGCCAAAGGAAGCCGCAGCCATGCCCGCACCCGTCAACCGTCTGAAACACCGCCTGTCCGCCGGAGAGACCCTGTATGGCTGCTGGCTTGGCATGGCCGATCCCTACGCCGCCGAGATGGCCGCGACCTGCGGCTTCGACTGGCTCTTGATCGACGGAGAACATGCTCCGAACGACCTGCGATCGACGATGGCGCAGCTTGCGGTGATCGAACCCTCGCCCAGCCTGCCGGTGGTCCGGCTGCGCGACGACGATCCGGCGCGGATCAAGCAGGCGCTGGACGCGGGCGCGCAAAGCCTGCTGATCCCGATGATCGAAAGCGCCGAGCAGGCCCGGCGGGCGATTGCAGCGACCCGCTACCCGCCGCAAGGCATCCGCGGTGTCGGCGCTTCGCTGGCCCGCGCGTCGCGGTTTTCCGCGGTGCCGGACTACCTGACCACGGCCAACGAGCAAGTCTGCCTGCTCTTGCAGATCGAAAGCCGGGCGGGGCTGGCGGCGCTGGACGAGATCCTGGCCATTCCAGGCATCGACTGCGTCTTCATCGGCCCCGCCGACCTTGCCGCCGACATGGGACATCTGGGCAATGCCGCACACCCCGAGGTGCGGGCGGCAGTGCTGGACGCGATCCGACGGATTGCGGCGACGGGCAAGGCCGCCGGGGTCCTGTCGACCGAAGACGACGTCCTGGCCGACTGCTTGACGGCGGGCGCGCGCTTCGTCGGCGTCGGGATCGACGTGCTGGCCTATGTCGACGCGCTGCGGGCGCGGGCGCGGCAGTTCCTGGGCCGATGACGCTCCTCGTGCGCCTTCGGCTTCTCGTCGCGGGGTCCCGAGGAGAAGCCGAAGGCGCACGACGAGGCGGTCAGCCGGGAACCAGCGCCAGCGCCCGGATCGGCGAGCCGGTCCCGTCCCTGATCTTCAGCGGTGTCGCGATCAGGATCGCCCCCTTGGCCGGCAGCTGGTCCAGGTTGCACAGGCTGGCCAGGCCAAAGCAGTTGTCCCGGTGCAGGAAATTATGCGCCGGGAAGGGCGGGCTGAACCGGGCCGCCATGCCTGCATCGGTGCCGATGCACTGGGTGCCCCAGCCGACGATGCCCTTGCCCAGAATATAGTCGATGCAATCCGTCGACGGGCCGGGCGAATGTGCGCCGTCCTCGAAAGGATCGGGGTCCTGGTTCAGGAACAACGCCTCGTCGTGGGACCGCTTGTCCCAGTCGGTGCGCATCAGCACCCATTCTCCGGGGCCGATCTCGCCATGCTTCGCCTCCCAGGCCTTCACATGGGCTGCCGTCAGCAGGAAATCGGGGTTCGCCGCAGCCTCGGCGGAACAGTCGATGACGTTGGCGGGTGCGATCAGCCGCTGGACCGACAGGGTGTCGGTGAAGCCGTCGGCATGGTCCCTGCCCGACAGCCAATGGTGCGGGGCGTCGAAATGGGTGCCGGAGTGTTCGCCAAGCGTGAGCCAGTTCCAGGCCCAGAAGGGGCCGTCCTGATCATACTCGCTGATCCGTTGAATGGCGACTTTGGGCGTGTTCCGCGCCAGGTCCTCGGGCAGCCGCAGGATCGGCGTTTCGGGGCCGAGTTGCGCCGTCAGATCGACGACCCTGACCCCGCCGCCCGCGAGGCCCGAGGCCAGCGCGGCCAGCACCTCGCCCGCGCCGGTGGTCGCCTCGCCCCGCCCTGCAAGCTCTCTCTGCCCCGCAAAGCGCCGGCGGCGGCGGGCCAGCACCTCGTCCACCCTGTCGAAGACGGCGTCCACCGCGCGGGCTTCGGTCACGAAGCCGGGCGACATGCGCAGGATCGGGCCGCGGGCGTCGACCGAGTAGCCCTCGACCGCCAGCGCGCCGACGCAGGCCGCGGCCTCGGCCTTGTCGGGCATCCGGATCATCACCGCGCCGCCGCGCCTGTCGGGGTCGCGGGGGGAATGCAGGGCCAGGCCCAGCCGGTCAGCCCGTTCGATCACCCGGTCGACCAGGCGGCGGTTGTGGGCAGCAACCTCGGTCAGGTCCTGCTTCGCGAACCACTCCAGCGCCGGAAGGGACGCAATCGCCGCCACGGACCCCGGCGTGCCAGTGTCAAAGCGGCGGACATCGGGGGCATATTCGAACTTGTCGAGGTCCCAGGAGAACGGGTTGTTCTGGCTGAACCAGCCCCGGCCCTCGGGCGTCAGGGTCGGGATCAGGTCCTTGTCGGCGTAAAGGATTCCCGCTCCGGGCGTTCCGCACAGCCATTTGAGGCTGGTCGAGACCACGAAATCGACCCGCGGGTTCATTGCATCGAAGGGCATCAGCCCCGCGCCCTGGGTGATGTCGGCGACCATCAGGCTGCCCATCGCGCGGCCGTGAGCGACCAGCGCCGGATAGTCCATCTTCGACGAGCCGATCGAGGTGACCCAGGTCAGCAGCGCAAGACCGACATCCCTCCCCCAATGGGCGAGGTAATCCTGCGTTTCCACCCAGGCGCGGCCTTCGGACAGGGGGACCGTGGTCAGGGTGAAGCCCAGCTTCGGGGCCAGGCCCGCAAGCAGGAAATGGAGCGACGGAAAACAGTCGGCCGCGACCAGCACCCGCTTGCCCTTCAGCATGCCGTCCGGCAGGGCGCGGAGTATCTTCTGCAGCCCCTCGGTCACGTTGTCGACGGTGGTCAGGCTGCCCTTCGGCACATTGATCAGCCGCCGCCAGCGGTCGATGAAGTCCTGCCGCTTGCGCAGGACATAGCCCCACTGCTTGTCATTCGGGGCGGCCCAGACTGCCGAAAACTCGGCCATTGCCTGGGCGAGGTCGTCTTGCTTGCCGGGATAGATGCCGATGGAATGATAGAGGAAATACCCCCCCGTCGTGCTGTTGCTGGCCAAGGTATCCCGTCCTTCCCGCCCCGTTGATCCCGACGATAGGGGAATTCCGGGGGGGCCTCAAGATGCTTCAAGCTTGAACGATCAAGGGGTCAGTCGCTGCGGCAGACGAGCGCCCCTGCCCGGACCACGGCGGCAAGACGGCCGAGGCGGGCACCCCCGGACCTTGCGATCACCGCTCTGCCCCGGTTCGGGCGCGCGCTTGCGGTTTTGCCGCAAAGGCAGGCACAGGCCACGACCGAAGGGCCGCGAGCCTGTCGTCAAGCTTGTGCCGAATCGGGAATGAGTTTTACCTCTTGGTAAAAATCCGGGACCAACAGCAACAGGGGATGGGACAAGAGATGACCACGGGAACTTTCACGGTATCGCGGCGCGGGCTGCTTCTGGGCGGGGTGGCGGCGACGGCGGCGGCAAACCTGCCTTTGGCAGCCTGGGCACAGGAGCCGATCCGCATGGCGGGCATCTACACGGTGCCGGTCGAACAGCAGTGGGTCAGCCGCATCCACATCGCCGCCGAGGCGCTGAAGGCGGCGGGTACGGTGGACTATACCTTCACCGAGAACGTGGCGAACACCGACTATCCCCGCGTGATGCGCGAATACTGCGAGGCGGGCGTCAAGCTGATCGTGGGCGAGATCTTCGGGGCCGAGGCCGAAGCGCGCGAGGTCTGCGCCGAATACCCGGACGTGGCGTTCCTGATGGGCTCAAGCTTCATGCCCGACGCGGCGGCGAACCCGAATCTGGCAGTCTTCGACAACTACATCCAGGACGCGGCCTATCTGTCGGGCATCGTTGCCGGCGGCATGACCCAGGGCAACATCGGCATGGTCGGCGGCTTCCCGATCCCCGAGGTGAACCGGCTGATGCATGCCTTCATGGCCGGCGTGCGCGAGGTGAAGGCGGATGCGAAGTTCCAGGTCAGCTTCATCGGGTCCTGGTTCGACCCGCCGAAGGCCAAGGAAACCGCCTTTGCGATGATCGATGGCGGGGCGGACCTGATGTATGCCGAACGTTTCGGGGTCAGCGAGGCGGCGCAGGAGCGCGGCGTGCTGGCGATCGGCAACGTGATCGACACGCAACCCGATTACCCGGACACCGTCGTCACCTCGGCCCTGTGGCACTTCGAACCGACGCTGAACGCGGCCGTGGCGGCGATCCAGGGCGGGACCTTCAAGGCCGACAACTACGGGGTCTATTCCTACATGATCAACGGCGGCTGCTCGCTGGCGCCCTTGGGCACCTTCGAGGGCAAGGTCCCGGCCGAGGTCATGGCGCTGGTGGCCGAACGGCAGGCGGCGATCATGGACGGGTCCTTCGTGGTCGAGATCAACGACACCGAGCCTGTATCGTCGTGACCCCCGGAAAGGCTGAGGCGGAGGTTGTCCTCCGCCTTGACGGCATCACCAAGCGCTTCGGGGCGCTGACGGCCAACGACGCGGTGTCCCTGACCCTGCGGCGCGGCGAGGTCGTGGCCCTGCTTGGCGAGAACGGGGCAGGCAAGACCACGCTGATGAACATCCTCTTCGGTCACTATGTGGCGGATGCGGGGGGCGTCGAGGTCTTCGGCCAGCCCCTGCCGCCCGGCAACCCTCGTGCCGCCCTTGCCGCAGGGGTCGGGATGGTCCACCAGCACTTTACCCTGGCGGGCAACCTGACGGTGCTGGACAACATCCGCCTGGGGACCGAGAGCCTCTGGTCACGCTCGCACGGCGGCGCGCGGGACAAGGTCGAACGGCTGTCGCGCGACTTTGGCCTTGCGGTGCATCCCGATGCCAAGGTCGGCCGCCTGTCGGTGGGCGAACGGCAGCGGGTCGAGATCCTGAAGGCGCTTTACCGCGACGCGCGCATCCTGATCCTGGACGAGCCGACGGCAGTGCTGACGCCGCAGCAGTCGGAGGCGCTTTTTGCGACGTTGAGGAAGGCCACGGCGCTGGGACTGTCGGTGATCTTCATCAGCCACAAGCTGCACGAGGTGATGGCCATTGCCGACCGCTGCGTGGTGCTGCGGCATGGCCGTGTGGTGGGCGAGGTGGACACCCACAGCACAGACAAGGGCGCGCTGGCGGCGCTGATGGTCGGGGCGGAGCTTTCGCTGCCGCGGGCCAAGGTGCGGGCTCCGGGCGCCGTGCTGATGAAGCTGGACGCGGTGGCCACGCCCGACCGGGGCGCGGTGCCGGGTCTGAAATCGGTCACGCTGGAGCTGCGGGCGGGGCAGATCACCGGGCTTGCCGGGGTCTCGGGCAACGGGCAGGCGGCACTGGCCGAGATTGTCGGCGGTCTGGCCTTGCCGGTCGCGGGACAGGTCATCCTGAAGGACAGGCCCGTCGCGCGCTGGTCGCCGGGCGAGGCGCTGGCGCGGGGCGTCGCACGCATCCCCGAGGACCGGCACCACCAGGGCAGCATCGCCGATTTCAGCCTGACCGAGAACGCGGTGCTGGAGGGCTATCGCACGCGGTTCTCGCGCCGGGGCTGGATGAACTGGCGCGCCGCGCGGGGCTTTGCCGAAGGCATCATCCAGGGCTACGACGTCCGCTGTCCGGGACCTGACACCCGCATCCGGCTGCTGTCGGGGGGCAACATGCAAAAGCTGATCCTGGGGCGCGCGATGGCATCGAACCCCGAGATCATCCTGGCGAACCAGCCGGTGCGGGGGCTGGACGTCGGCGCGATCGCCTATGTGCAAGGCCAGCTGATCGCCGCGCGCGACCGGGGGGCGGCGGTGGTGCTGATCTCGGAAGACCTGGACGAAATCATGGGCTTGTCGGACGTCATTCATGTGATGTCTCAAGGTCGCCTCTCGCCGGGCTTTGCACGCGGGACGATGACGGCGGCGGAATTGGGCCTGTGGATGGCGGGCCAGAAGTTCGAGGGTGCGGATGCGGCTTGAACCCATTGCCAACCCCTCTGCCGCCCGCCGGCTGGGCCTGCCCGCGCTGGCGCTGGTCGCGACGCTGGGGGTCGCGATGCTGCTGGCGCTGGTGGCCGGGGCCGACCCTTTCGCGGTGCTGGGCCAGATCGCGACCGGCGCGCTGGGATCGCGCCTCGCGCTGCTGGAGACGCTGAACCGTGCCACACCCTTGATCTTCACCGGGCTGGCCGTGGCCGTCGCCTTCCGGGCCAAGCTATGGAACATCGGCGCCGAAGCGCAGCTTTATGCGGGGGCGATCATGGCCGTCGTCATGGGAACCGGGGCTTTGGGAAGCCCGCTGGTGCTGCCCGTCTCGGCGCTGGCGGCAATGCTGGCGGGGGCGCTGCTGCTGCTGGGGCCGGTGCTGCTGAAGACCCGGCTGGGGGTGGACGAGGTTGTGACCACGCTGCTGCTGAACTTCATCATGCTGCTGTTCGTCAGTTACCTGCTGGAAGGACCGATGAAGGACCCCTTGGGCATGGGCTGGCCGAAGTCCACGCCGCTGATCCCCGAGGCCCGCCTGCCCCGCATCGTCGAGGGGTTGCGGCTGCACTGGGGCTTTGCGCTGGCGATCCTGGCGGCGGTGGCGATCTGGGTGATCCAGACCCGCACGACGCTGGGCTTCGAGATCCGGGCCGTCGGCCAGAACCCGGAAGCCGCGCGCTTTGCCGGGATGCCGGTCAATGCGGTGCTGCTGAAGACGGCGCTGCTGTCAGGCGGGCTTGCGGCGCTGGCCGGATGGTCCGAGGTCGCGGGGCTGAAGGGGCATCTGTCGTCCGACCTGTCGCCCGGTTTTGGCTACACGGGCATCATCGTGGCGATGCTGGCGCTGCTGCATCCCCTGGGGGTCGTCGTGACCGCGATCTTCGTGGCGGGGATCTTCGTGGGATCCGACGCGATGAGCCGGGCGGCGGGCGTGCCGACCTATATTGCCGACATGCTGCTGGCGACAGCACTTCTGTTCATGGTGCTGGCGATCCTGCTGACGAAAGTCCGGGTGGTGCGCGGATGAGCGAGATCATCGACATCCTGCTGTCCGCCAGCTTCTGGGCCGCTGTCATCCGCATCGCCTCGCCGCTGATCCTGGCGACGATGGGCGAGCTGATCTGCGAACGCGCAGGCGTGCTGAACCTTGGCATCGAGGGGATCATGGTGATCGGCGCCTTCACCGGCTGGATGGCGGTCTATCTTGGCCTGCCGCTGTGGCTGGGGGTCGGGGTGGCGATGGCCTCGGGCATGCTGTTCGGGCTCTTGCACGCGACGCTGACGGTGCCGTTCGGGTTAAGCCAGCACGTCGTCGGGCTGGGGGTCACGCTCTTGGCCACCTCTACCGCCTATTTCGCCTATCGCCTGATGCTGCCCGAGGTGACGAGCCCGCCCAAGATCGAGCCGTTCCAGCCGCTGGACATCCCCATCCTGTCGGACCTGCCTTGGGCAGGCGAGGCGATCTTCCAGCAGACCGCCCTGACCTGGGCCGCCTTTGCCGTGGCGGGTCTGGTGGCCTTCACGCTGTATCGCACGCCGCTTGGTCTTGCCGTCCGCGCGGTGGGCGAAAACCCGGCGGCGGTCGAGGCGCAGGGGCTGTCGGTCACCGGATTGCGGATGGGGGCGGTGATCGTGGGGTCGGGCCTGATGGCGGTCGGGGGCGCGTTCCTGACGCTGTCGGCCTTCTCCAGCTTCTTTTTCGAGATGGTCAACGGGCGTGGCTGGATCTGCGTCGCCCTGGTCGTCTTCGGGGCCTGGAAGCCGGGCAAGGCGGTGCTGGGGGCGCTTTTGTTCGCAGCCTTCGATGCGTTGCAGATCAGGTTGCAGCAGACGGACCTGGGGGCGGTCCTGCCCTATCAGCTGTTCCTTGCCCTGCCCTTCCTGTTGTCGATCCTGGCCCTGATCCTGATGTCGCGCCGGGCCGAGGTGCCAGCGGCGCTGATGGTGCCCTACAACAAGGGGGAACGCTGATGTTCGATCTTCTGGTCAGGGGCGGCACGCTGCCCGACGGCACGGTGGCCGACATCGGCATCACCGGCGACCGGATCGCGGCGGTGGGTCGGCTGGACGGCGAGGCGGGCCAGGTGATCGACGCGGCCGGGGATCTGGTCTCGCCGCCCTTCGTCGATCCGCATTTCCACATGGACGCGACGCTGTCCTACGGTCTGCCACGGGTGAACGCGAGCGGAACGCTGCTGGAGGGGATCAGCCTTTGGGGCGAGCTGCGCGATCTGGCGACGGTCGACGAGATGGTCGACCGGGCGGTGACCTATTGCGACTGGGCGGTCAGCATGGGGCTGCTGGCGATCCGCAGCCATGTCGACACCACGCCCGACCATCTGCGCGGGGTCGAGGCGATGCTGGAGGTCAGGCACCGGGTGGCCCCCTACCTTGACCTGCAACTGGTCGCCTTCCCGCAGGACGGGCTTTACCGCACGAAAACCGGCCGCCAGAACGTCCTGCGCGCGCTGGACATGGGCGTCGACGTGGTCGGCGGCATCCCGCATTTCGAACGCACGATGGAGGAAGGGGCCGAGTCGTTGCGCGACCTCGCCCGGATCGCCGCCGAGCGGGGCCTGATGTGGGACGTGCATTGCGACGAGACCGACGATCCGCTGAGCCGCCATGTGGAAACAATGGCGCGCGAGGTGACGCGGCATGGCCTGGGCGGACGCGCGGCGGGCAGTCACCTGACCTCGATGCATTCGATGGACAACTACTATGTCTCGAAACTGCTGCCGCTGATCGCCGAAAGCGGCATGACCGCCATCCCCAACCCCTTGATCAACATCACGCTTCAGGGCCGCCACGACACCTATCCCAAGCGGCGCGGCCTGACGCGCGTCAAGGAGATGCAGGCCCTGGGCATCCCGGTGGGCTGGGGGCAGGACTGCGTCCTGGACCCCTGGTATTCGCTGGGGACAGCAGACATGCTGGACGTGGCCTTCATGGGGCTGCACGTGGCGCAGATGACCCATCCCGTTGAAATGGCGCGCTGTTTCTCGATGGTCACGGAAACCAATGCGCAGATCATGGGGCTGTCCGACCATGGTCTGCGGCCCGGATGCCTGGCGAGCCTGGTCGTGCTGGACGCGGGCAACCCGGTCGAGGCGCTGCGCCTGCGCCCGGACCGACTTGCGGTTGTGTCGAAAGGCAAGGTCGTGGCCCAGCGTCACCGCAATGATGCCCGGCTTGCCCTGGCGGGCCGCCCCGACACTGTCCGCCGCAGGCTGCCGCCCCAAGGCTGAGCGCCGCCCGAATCGCCCCGGTCTCTTGCCAAACCCCCGCGCCTTCGCCCGGACCATCGCAATGTGCCGCAAGATCGGGCGGACGGCGGCGGCGGCGCGCAGCGATTGGCCTCGCGCAGAGGTTGTGGCGGGCCAGACTTCAAATCTCCTCTTGAGCGCCCCATTTTCGCCCCGTTCCACAACCATCACGGAAGCGAAGGATTGGTGCGCTTGTGTGGACGATGCCCCCTGCCCCGCAGGCCCGGTCGCCGAGCGTGCTGTCAGGCGTTGGCAAAAGCCGATTTGACGTCGCACCAGTTTGGGAAGGGTGAACGACATGGCGCAGCAGAAGGTGGCCGATCCCGTGGAAGAGGCGGACGACCTCATCGACGAACTGCAGCCCGGCGCAAAGCTTCTCAAGGGCCAGTACACGATCACCCGCTACATCAACTCGGGCGGTTTCGGCATCACCTATCTGGCCAAGGACAGCCTTGACCGCGATGTCGTGATCAAGGAGTGCTTCCCGTCCTCGGTCTGCCGACGGTCGAAGGTCGTGGTCGCCGCGCGGTCCCGCGCCCATACGGCCGAACTGCGGTCCATCGTGCAGCTTTTCGTCCGCGAGGCGCGAAACCTGGCGAAGATCGTCCACCCCAACATCGTCGCGGTCCACCAGGTTTTCGAGGACAACGGCACCGCCTACATGGCGATCGACTTCATCGACGGGCTGGACCTGCAGCAGATCATCGACGGCGAAGGCGAGATGCTTCAGCCGGACCATATCGTCCGGATCACCGACAAGCTTCTGGCGGCGGTCGGGTTCATCCATGACAACGACATGCTGCACCGCGACATCTCGCCCGACAACGTGCTGATCAACAAGGCCGGCGAGCCGATCCTGATCGACTTCGGCGCGGCACGGGAACATGCGTCCAAGACCACGCGCGCCATGTCGGCGCTGCGGGTGGTCAAGGACGGCTACTCGCCGCAGGAATTCTACATCGCCGGGTCCGAGCAGGGTCCGTGGAGCGACCTTTATGCGCTTGGCGCGACGCTCTATCACCTGATCTCGGGCGAGGCGCCGGTGAACGGGCAGGCGCGTCTTGCCGCCCTGGCCGAGGAACGGCCCGACCCCTACCTGCCGCTGACGGGCCGCTTCGCCGGCTATCCTGCGGGCTACCTGGAAGCGATCGACTGCGCGATGAGCGCCTTGCCGAAGCAGCGGGTGCAGACGGCGGCCGCCTGGCTGACGATGTATCACCCGGCCGCCGGTGCGCCGGGTGCCGCGGCCTCGGTCAATGATGCGGTGCACCGGCTGATGCGCGACACCAAGAGTGAGCCTGGCGAAGCCCCCGCCCCGGCGGCCAAGGCCGTCTCGCGCCGACCGGACCCGGAGCCTGCGACCGCGCAGCCCCCGGTCGCACGTGGCCGCAGCCTGGTGCAGCTGGTGGCCGGCATCGCGGTGGCGCTGGTCGTCGTCGCGGGCGGCTATGTGATGCTGGGCCAGCCCGAAGCGCCCGCTGGCGGCGACACGGCCGCTGCCGCCGGATCGTCCCTGACAGCGCCCCCGATCGCCGCACCTGTCACGCCCGATACCACCACGGCCGACACGACCACGCCCGACACGACCACGGCCGCTCTGGCCACGCCCGACGCAGCAGCGACAGCAGCCCCGGAACCCGCCCCAGAGCTGGCCCCAGAACTGGCTGAAACGGTTGTCAGTGCTTCGGTCGCAAGCGAGCCTGCGGTCGATCCGCTGCCCGCCTCTGCAAATGCGACCGAGACCACTGCCGCCGAGGCCCCGGACGCTGCCGGGCCGACGGACAGCGCAGTCCTGACCGCGACCGCCGCCGAGCCAGCCGCCGAGCCAGTCGCCGAGCCAGTCGCCGCACCCGAAGCAGCGCCCGCCGCCGTCACCGGGCCAAGACCCGCCGCAGCCCAGGTCGCCTTCGCAGTCTGGGATGTCGAACTGCCCTTCACCGCCGACGACCGCATCATCGGTGGCCAGCCTGTGACCGTCGTCCAGCGGCTGTCGCCCGGCCTGGACCGCGCTTCGGCTGGCGCATGGTTGCAGCAGGGCCTGCTGATCTATTCGGTCAACGGCAAGCCCACTCCCACCGCCACGGTCCTGACCGCGTCGATCCTGAACGCCATGCAGGTCGACCCCGATGGCAAGGCCCGCGTCGTGGTCGAATATGCCGGGTCCGATCTGCAACGGAAGATCGATCTGCTGACCGTCGACGCCGTGCGGATCATCACTCTGGCAAACGGTGTCAGTGCGCGGACCTCGGTGGTGGACGGCGCCTGGAGGACCGAAGTGACCGCCGTGGCCCGGCCCGAGACCAGCACGCTGAAGCCTGGTGACACGCTTTTCCGCGACCGGACCACGACGACTCCGCTGGACGAGGCCACCTCGCTTGAGAAGATCATCGGCACACTGGTCGAAAACGGCGTCTCGACAACCGAATTCTCGATCATCCGCGACAGCAAGGTCGCTTCGGCGACGATGCAGCTGGTCCAGGACGCAGGCCAGTGATGGCGTCGCAGGCCGCGCTGCAGGACCCTGTCGGGCCGCCGGCACGTCAGTCCGGGCAGGTCGGGCCGTCGCGCCCGGTTGCTGCCCTGCCACTTGATCCCCTGATCGCCGCCCTGTCGCAGGCGGCCCGGCGGTCCGGGCCGGCCAAGCCGCGCGGTCAGGATCCCGACCCGGCGGACTGACCTGATGCGTCCCGAAGACTGAACGGAAATCGACCCCGGTCCTGGGCAAAGGCTGGCACACCGCCACCCGCCCCGACCGGCCAAAGGAGCAGAGAGAGATGGCATTTGCGCGGACCTTCACCTTCGGCTGCACTGCGGTCCTGCTGACCAGCGCGGCAGCTTTGGCGCAGGAAGCCTGCTCGACCTACACGGTCGCCACCGGGGACAACCTGCGATTCATCGCCCGGGCGGCCTATGGCGACCCGGACCTCTACCGCGCGATCTACCAGGCCAATGTCGCCGTGATCGGCGCGAAGGCGGACCTGATCGAGATCGGCACCAGGCTGGTCATCCCCTGCGACCCGCAGGACCCGACGGCTCCACTGGTGGCAGCCCCGACCGCTGCCGATCCGGCCGCGGCCACGACCCCCGAGGCCACGACCCCCGAGGCCGAGATCACCGCCGCCGCCGCCACGCCCGATCCTGTAGCGGCCGACCCTGCACCGGCCGACCCTGCACCGGTCGTCAGGCCGATCTCTTTCGTGACCGGCAACGGCTATGCCCCCTTTGCCGACGAGACCTTGCCCGGCGGCGGGATGATGACGCAGTTGGCCGAGATGGCGGTGTTCCGCGCCGATCCGAACATCCCCTACACGCTGACCTTCATCAACGACTGGCAGGCCCATATCGATGCGCTGCTGCCCTCGGGAGCTTACGACCTGAGCTTTCCCTGGATCCGCCCCGACTGCGAAGCGGTCGAAACGCTTTCCGCCGGGGACCAGATGCGCTGCGCCGACTTTGTCTTCTCGGGTCCCTTCTACGAGATCGTCGACGGCTTCTTCGCGTTGCGCGACAGCGGACTGGGTGCCGTCACAAGCTATGAGGCATACGCTGGCAAGCGGATCTGCCGACCCGAGGGCAACACCACCGGGGTGCTGGATGCGATGGGGCTGACCGCCGCAACCGTGACGCTGGTCCGTCTGCCGCTTGCAGCCGACTGCTTCAAGGCGCTGGCGGCGGGCGAGGTTGACCTTGTGTCGATCGACGCCGAAGTGGGCGATGCAGCTGCGGCCCGGTTGGGCCTGACCGCCAGGGTCGAGCAGAACCCGCACCTGGCGACGCTGCTCAGCCTGCATGTGATCGCCCACAAGTCGAATCCCCGCGCCGAAGCCATGATCGGACAGCTCGATGCCGGCCTGATCGAGATGTACCAGACCGGTGAATGGTACGAGATCGTCTCCACTGCCCTGGCCCAGCACGATGCTCCGCAGGAGTAGGGTTTCCATGCTTGCAACAAAGCTGTTTCGATCCACCCAGGCGTCCGGCCTTATCCGGGCGCTGATTTCCGGCTGTCTCAGCCGGATCGAATCAGGGCCGGCGGCGCGGACACCGGCTGTCGCTGCGCTGCCGATGGCGAAACCGATTGACCACGGCTTCGCCACATTCGTGCCATCTCTACAACCATATGGTGCGAGAACTTTGGTATTGTTTCGGTATCTGCTGGTTTCTTGCAGCGTATTTGGCCTTGAGAAGGATACTCGCCCCATGAGAACCGCAAAGAACGCACAGAGGCTGACCGTCTTGGCGGCGACCATGATCGCGCTGCCCGTCATCGCCTCGGCGCAGGAAGCTTGCACCACCTACACTGTCAAGGACGGCGACACGCTTGGCACGATCGCCCAGACCGCCTACGGCACCTTCGACTACCAGATGATCTTCAACGCCAACCGCGACGCGCTGGCGGCAAACCCGGCCAACCTGCCCGTGGGTCTGCAACTGATCCTGCCCTGCGAGGATGGCCGCCTGTCCCCCGACCAGGCGCTGAGCACGGTTATCGCGACCCAGACGCAAGAGCAGGAAGCCAACCGCGTGAGGTCGAACGTCTATGAGCCGCCGCTGAAGTTCGTCACCTCGAACAACTGGATGCCCTTCACCGACGAGTCGCTGACCGGCGGCGGGATCTTCGTGCGCATGGCCACGACCGCGATGCAGCGCGGCGGCAACGACCGCGGCTTCGAGGTGTCCTACGTCGACGACTGGATGGCGCACATCGACGTGCTGCTGCCCTCGGGCGCTTTCGACGTGTCGATCGCGTGGGAAGCGCCAGACTGCTCCAAGCTGGACATGCTGGGTGAGTTCTCGGCCCGCATGTGCACCGAATTCGACTTCTCGCTGCCGATCTACGAGGCGGCCTACACGTTCAACACCCTGCCCGACAGCAAGTTCGCCAATGCCCGGTCCTTCGACGAATATTCCGGCGCCAGGATCTGCCGCCCGGAAGCCTGGCCGCTGGGCGACCTCGAGGTGCAGGGGCTGGTGCCGCCGGTGGTCGAATTCGTTGCGCCCAAGAACCCGCTGGATTGCGCCGAAATGCTGATGCGGGGCGAGGTCGACATCTACTCGATCGAAACCGAAACTTCGGCCGCGAACTTCGCCGAGCTGGGCGTGTCCGACAAGGTCGTGACCAACCCGGCGCTGGCGACCTTCATCTCGTACCACTTCCTGACATCGAAGAGCAATCCGCGCGGTCGCGTCTACATCGCCATGCTGAACCGCGGCATCACCGAAATGCGCGAGTCCGGCGAATGGTATGACATCGTGGCCACCGGCCTGGACGAGCACAACAAGCTGAAGCAGCAGTAACCACCGCTGGTGCATCGCTTGCAGAAAGCCCCGCGCCGCCCCCGGCGCGGGGCTTTCGCCTGTGCGGGCATTCAGTGCTTGGAACATTCGTTCTGTATGCTATGCTGCCACCAGCAGCAGCCGGTGAAGCGACCATGCCCCGAGGTGAAGCCCCGCCCGAACCCCGGGTCCCGCCCCAGACGGTCGAGGAGTTCCGCGACCGGCTTCACGCGCTGAACGGCCAACTGCCGCGCCGCTTGCAGCAATGCGCCGATCACGTGGCGACGCACCTTGACCGCATCGCGCTGTCCACTGTCGCGCAGGTGGCGCAGGGCGCGGGGGTGCCGCCCTCGGCGGTGATGCGGTTCTGTCAGATCATGGGGTTCACCGGCTATGCCGAGATGCAGCGCCTGTTCCGCAAGGCTTTGTCCCATGCCGCGCCGGATTACGCGACACGGCTGGCGAACCTGAAGGCCGGGGGGGTGGGCCAGCCCGCGACGCTGGTCGCCGAATTCGTCGAAGCCGGGCGCCAGTCGATCGAGGCCTTGGCACGCGACCTGAACGAAACCGCGCTGAATCAGGCAGTTACGACCTTGGCTCAGGCTCGCACGATCCACCTTGCGGGGTTCCGGCGGTCGTTTCCGGTGGCGTCCTATCTGGCCTATGTCTTCGACAAGCTGGGGGTGCCCGCCGTCCTGCATGACGGGGTCGCGGGGCTTGGGCACCGCTCGACCCTGCAGCCGGGGGACGCGCTTCTGGCGATCACCTTCGCCCCCTACTCGGAAGAGACCCTGGCCCTTGTCGCCCAGGCGCGGGATCGCGGTTTGCCGGTCGTGGCGCTGACAGACTCGCCAGCAAGCCAGTTGGCCGGGGTCGCCGACACGATCCTGACCGTCACCGAAATCGACTTTGGCGCGTTCCGTTCGCTGTCTGCGGTGATTGCCCTGGCGCTTGCGCTGGCCGTCGCCGTTGCGGCCCGGCGTGAAACTTAGCTCTTCCCCGACTCGCGAAAATGGAATATTCGTTCTATTGCTGGCGTCATGAGTCGCCCGGCCAGACGGAGCCTTGCCATGCCCCCCAAGCCCCTTGACGTGATCACCATCGGCCGATCCTCGGTCGACCTTTACGGCGCGCAGGTCGGCGGGCGGCTGGAGGACATGGGCAGTTTCCAGAAATACATCGGCGGCTCGCCCACCAACATCGCCGCCGGGACGGCGCGGCTGGGGCTGCGCTCGGCGCTGATCACCCGGGTCGGCGACGAACACATGGGCCGTTTCATCCGCGAGGAACTGGCCCGCGAAGGCGTCGACGTGCGCGGCGTGAAGACCGACCCCGAACGCCTGACCGCGCTGGTCTTGCTGGGTATCCGCGACGACAAGCAGTTCCCGCTGATCTTCTACCGGGAAAACTGCGCCGACATGGCGCTGTGCGAAGACGACATCGACGAGGGCTTCATCGCCGAGGCGCGCTCTGTCGTCGCCACCGGCACGCATCTGTCGCACCCCCGCACCGAGGCCGCTGTCCTGAAGGCCCTGACGCTGGCCCGCAAGCACGGGCTGCAGACCGCGCTGGACATCGACTACCGTCCGAACCTCTGGGGTCTGGCTGGCCACGGGATGGGCGAAAGCCGGTTCATCGCAAGCGCCGCCGTCACCGCCAAGCTGCAATCGACGCTGCACTTCTTCGACCTGATCGTCGGGACGGAAGAGGAGTTCCACATCGCCGGCGGCAGCACCGACACCATCGCCGCCCTGCGCGCCGTCCGCGCGGTCAGCAAGGCCACCCTGGTCTGCAAGCGCGGCCCGATGGGGGCGGTCGCCTTCACCGGCGCGGTCCCCGACAGTCTTGATGACGGCGAGACCGGCCCCGGCTTCCCGATCGAGGTCTTCAACGTCCTTGGCGCTGGCGACGGGTTCATGTCGGGGCTGCTGAAGGGCTGGCTCGACCAGGAGCCCTGGCCCACCGCCCTGAAATACGCCAATGCCTGCGGGGCCTTCGCCGTTTCCCGCCACGGCTGCACCCCGGCCTACCCGTCCTGGGAGGAGTTGCAGTTCTTCCTCAGGCGCGGGGTCGTCGAACCGGCGCTGCGCAAGGACGCCGCGCTGGAACAGATCCATTGGGCGACCAACCGCCGTGATCCGGTCGGGGGGGACTGGTCGGTGATGCGCGTCTTTGCCTTCGACCACCGGATGCAGCTTGAACAGATGGAGGGTGCCACTCCCGCCAGGATCGGCGCGTTCAAGGAGCTGTGCCTGCAAGCCGCCCTCAAGGTCGCGAACGGCCAGCCCGGCTATGGCGTCCTTTGCGACAGCCGCCTTGGCCGCGACGCCCTGTTCCAGGCGGCCGGCACCGGCCTGTGGATCGGGCGGCCCGTCGAATGGCCCGGCTCACGCCCGCTGGTGCTGGAACCAGAGCTGGGGCCGGACTTCGGCGGCTTGCAGGAATGGCCGCTGGAGCATGTGGTCAAGGTCCTGTGCTTCTACCACCCCGAGGATGACGCTGCGACCAGGGCCGCGCAGGAGGACACCGTCCGCCGCCTGTTCCACGCCTGCCGCCGCAACCGGCTGGAGATGCTGCTGGAGATCATCCCGTCGAAGGTCGGCCCCACCGACGACCAGACCTCTGCGCAGATCATCCAGCGGTTCTATGACCTTGGCGTCTACCCCGACTGGTGGAAGCTGGAACCTTTCGCCACCGACGCTGCCTGGGCCAATGCCTGCGCCGCGATCACCAGGAACGACCCCCATGTCAGGGGCGTCGTGGTGCTGGGTCTTGACGCCAGCGAAGCCGACCTTGCGGCATCCTTGACCCTTGCGGCCAGGCAGCCGCTGGTGAAAGGCTTCGCCATCGGCCGCACGATCTTTGGCGACGCCGCGCGCGGCTGGCTGAAGGGCGGGCTGACCGATGCCGCCGCCGTCGACATGATGTCCGACCGTTACGCCCGCCTTGCCAATCTGTGGGACAAGGCCCGCGAGGGAGCAAGCAAATGACCACGATCCGCCTGACCGCCGCCCAAGCCCTGGTCCGCTGGCTGTCCGTACAGCAGGCCGAGGACGGCGGCCGCTTCATCGAGGGCGTCTGGGCGATCTTCGGCCACGGCAATGTCGCCGGTCTGGGCGAGGCGCTGCACGCTCACAAGGACCAGCTTCCGACCTGGCGCGGCCAGAACGAGCAGACGATGGCCCATGCCGCCATCGCCTATGCCAAGGCGCAGCACCGGCGGAAGGCGATGGCGGTGACCTCCTCCATCGGGCCGGGGGCGACCAACATGGTGACGGCGGCGGCGCTGGCCCATGTGAACCGGCTGCCCGTCCTGTTCATCCCCGGCGACGTCTTCGCCAACCGCGCGCCGGACCCGGTCCTGCAGCAGATCGAGGATTTCGACGACGCGACCGTCAGCGCCAACGACTGCTTCCGCCCGGTCGTGCGCTATTTCGACCGCATCAGCCGCCCGGAACACGTCATGACCGCCCTGCCCCGCGCCTTGCGCGTCATGACCGACCCGGCCAACTGCGGCCCGGTGTGCCTGGCCTTCTGCCAGGACACGCAGGCCGAGGCCTACGACTATCCGGTGGACTTCTTCAAGCCCCGCGTGTGGCACATCCGCCGCCCCGAGCCCGACCAGCGCGAGTTGGAGGCCGCCGTCGCCGCGATCCGGGCCGCGAAAGCCCCGCTGATCGTCGCGGGGGGCGGCGTGCTTTATTCCGGCGCCGAACAGGTGCTTCTGGACTTCGCCAAGGCGCACAATATCCCCCTCGTCGAAACCCAGGCCGGCAAGGGCGCGGTGGATTGGGAAGAGCCCTTGCACTTCGGCTCACCCGGCGTGACCGGCACAGGCTGCGGCAACGAGGTGGCGGCCAAGGCCGACCTGGTGATCGGCGTCGGCACCCGGTTTCAGGACTTTACCACCGGGTCGTGGACCGTGTTCAGCGCGCCGGACCGGAGGCTCCTGTCGATCAACATTCACGGGTTTGACGCGCACAAACGCGCGGCGCAACCGCTGGTATCGGATGCCAGGGTCGCGCTGGAAAAGATCAGCATCGCCCTCGGGCCGCACCGCTTCGCCGACCCCGATTTCAGCGCCCGCACCAGGTGGTTCCAGACCACCGACGGCCTTTTCGCCGCCCCGAAGGGCAACGAGCTGCCAACCGACGCCCAGGTCATCGGCGCTGTCGACCGGAACGCCGGGAAGCAAAGCCTGATCATGTGCGCCGCCGGCACCATGCCCGGCGCGCTGCATGTGTTGTGGCGGGCCGCACAAGGCGGCTATCACATGGAATACGGGTTTTCCTGCATGGGGTACGAAATCGCCGGCGCGATGGGCATCAAGATGGCGCTGCCTGACCGCGACGTGATCTGCATGGTCGGCGACGGCAGCTACATGATGGCCAACAGCGAGCTTGCGACGGCGGTGATGATGGGCATCCCCTTCACCGTGGTCCTGACCGACAACCGGGGCTATGGCTGCATCAACCGGCTGCAGACGGCCACGGGAGGCGCTCCGTTCAACAACCTCTTGCGCGACAGCTACCATGTGAACGAGGCGAACCTGGACTTCGTCGCCCATGCCCGGTCGATGGGGGCCAATGCGGTGAAAGCCGCCAGCATCGCGGACCTGGAGGCCGAGATGCAGAAGGCGAAGTCGGCGACCATCCCCACGGTGATCGTGATCGACACCGATCCGCTGCCCGGCACCGGAGCGGGCGGGACATGGTGGGACGTGGCCGTCCCCGAGGTTTCGGACCGGGCCGAAGTGAACCAGGCGCGCAAGGCATACGAAGCGGGCACCAGGGCGCGGTGGCTTCTCAACTGAGGCCGCACTCTACTCAACCAAGGACGAAGACATGAGCGTGAAGATCGGGATCTCTCCCATTTCCTGGCAGAACGACGACCTGCCGGACCTGACCGCCGCCTACACGATGGAGCAGGCCCTGCGCGAGGCGCGTGAGATCGGCTATACCGGCGTCGAACGGGGACGCCGGATGCCGTCGGACACCGAAGGGCTGCGGCGCTACCTTACCGCGAACGGACTTTTCCTTTGCGGTGGCTGGTGTTCCGGCAATCTCCTCATCAATGATGTGAAGACCGAGATCGAGGCCGTCCGCAGCCAGGTCGAACTGTTCGTGGCGCTTGGTGCTCCCTGCATCGTCTATGCGGAATGTTCGAACACCGTGCAGGGCAACATCGCGGTGCCGGTGAACAACCGCCCGAAATTCGCGGCGGCTGACGTCCGGGCCTATGGCGCAAAGCTGTCAGAGCTGGCGAAGTGGATGGCGGATCAGGGGATGCCTCTGGCCTATCACCACCACATGGGCTCGTTCATCGAAAGCGAAGACGACGTGAACGCGCTGATGGAAGGCTCCACCCCGGAGGTGAAGCTCTTGTTCGACACCGGGCACCTCTTGTTCGGCGGGGCCGACGTGATGCGTGTGCTGAACACCTGGGCCGACCGGGTTCACCACGTCCACTTCAAGGACATCCGGCCCCAGGTGGTGCAGGAGGTGCGGCAGAACAACCGCAGCTTCCTTGACGCCGTGATCGCCGGGGCCTTCACCGTGCCGGGCGACGGTTGCATCGACTTTCAGGCGGTCACCGACAAGCTGCGCGCGATGGACTACAACGGCTGGATCGTGGTCGAGGCCGAGCAGGACCCGGCCAAGGCGCCTCCGTATGACTATTCGAAGCTGGGCTACGAACATATCCTGAAGGTCTGCGCCAGGGCGGGCCTTCAGATCGACCATTCCCGCCCCTCCTGAAGGAGCCATCATGCCCGACCTTCTCCGCCACCCCACCGGCACCCGCGGCAAGGTGCATGAGATCACCCCCGAAAGCGCGGGCTGGGGTTATGTCGGATTCACGCTGTACCGGCTGGAACCGGGCGACGTGGCCGAGGAGATGACGGGCGAGACCGAGGTGATCCTGGTGATCGTCGAGGGCAAGGCAAGGCTTCAGGCCGCAGGGCAGGACTGGGGCGAGATGGGCGCGCGGATGGATGTCTTCGAGAAGACCCCGCCGCATTGCCTCTATGTCCCGACCCGCCAAAGCTGGCGGGCCACCGCCACCACCGCCTGCACCATCGGGGTCTGCAAGGCCCCCGGCAAGGGCACCCACCCGGCGCGGCGGCTGGGGCCGGAGGGGATCACCCTCACCCCGCGCGGACGCGGGACCAACACCCGCTACGTCAACAACATCGCGATGGAAGGCCGCGACGTCGCCGACAGCCTGCTGGTGACCGAGGTCTACACTCCGGCCGGGCACTGGTCGTCATATCCCAGCCACCGCCATGACGAGGACGACTTTCCGAACATGACCTACCTGGAAGAGACCTACTACATGCGACTGAACCCAGGTCAGGGCTTCGCCGTCCAGCGGGTCTATACCGAGGACGGGTCCCTGGACGAGACGATGGCGGTGAAGAACCACGACGTCACGCTGGTCCCCAAGGGCCACCATCCCTGTGGCGCGCCCTATGGCTACGAGATGTATTATCTGAACGTGATGGCAGGGCCGATCCGCAAGTGGCGGTTCCAGAACGACCCGGACCACGACTGGATCGCCCAGCGCGACGCCTGATCCCGAAGCCAGCGGACCGCTCGTCGT
>Ga0208609_100030_pt1 | contig 86711 bp, 84 predicted proteins | sample SubbioR11_8A_Apr_FD_184813 | JGI IMG/M metagenome (GOLD analysis project Ga0208609, IMG submission 184813) | Serpentinite rock and fluid subsurface biosphere microbial communities from McLaughlin Reserve, California, USA - CR11_8A_Apr (SPAdes) | ecosystem: Environmental > Terrestrial > Deep...
GCGCCTGCCTGATCACAAGATCAATCGCATCGAAGATCTCATGCCGTGGAACTGGCAGGCCGAAAACGCCTGAAACCGCGCCGACACCGGACGGATACGAAGCAAAAGCCCCTGACCTATTCACACCTCGAAGACTTTGTAGCTTGCTTCAATCCAGCCAATCGACACGTCCGCACTCCGACCTGGAACTCCAAGACACAGGATGGCCGTTGGCGGGCCTTTGCACGAGAGGAACTCCTCGCCCGTGACAAAGCAAGCCTCGACGTCTTCTGGCTCCGCGATGTGTCGATGACCGATCTGGAAAACCTTCCCGAGCCAGAAATACTAGTCGAAGAGATCATGGAAAACCTTCGGTTTGCACTTGCGAACTTCGAAGCGGTTTCTACTGAATGAGGACCGTATGATGTTCTTGATGGCTAAGCGCGTGTTCGATTTCTGTTCCGTCCCGACGAACGCCACTGGAAACAAACTGTAGAGGCTAGTGTCAAAAAATAATATACATTTCATATGCTTGCGCTGAATTCACTAGAATGGCGCAGTCATCAGGTCTGGAGAGTATCAGCCCGGAGAGAACGCCTTGGGCCTTCCGCTGGCGAGGGTTGGTGCTCAGCCCCTCCTGCATAACCCCCGAAAACAACGGAAAAATCCGGCCGCAGCCGGATCGGGAGGACGCTTTCACGAGGGCAAGTGGCGGAAGCGGTGGGATTCGAACCCACGGTGGGGTTCCCCCCACGCTGGTTTTCAAGACCAGAGCCTTAAACCACTCGGCCACACTTCCGTTCTGACCTGCCTGGCCGGACCACGATGGCCCGAATACCCGTCAAGGATCGATTCTGAAAGGCACCGGCAGGCGAATTCCGCTGATCGTGAGGACAAGTGCAAGCCTCTGCCCTTCCCTAGCTCGCCGCAACCCTGTATGTTGTGATGCAAGGCAGGCGGACACACGTGGGGTGGAGGGCGGCAAACGCTCCGGGCGGATCGCCCACGACCACGGACAGGATCGTCGAAAGGCACGGCGACAAGCACGGCGCTTCAGACCGTGCGACTTTGAGGGCGGAACATGGCGCGAGTGGGACTCCGAAAGGTTGTTTTCGGTTTGGCGGCTACCGGGTTGCTGATCGGCTGCGTGGATGGTGGCGGACGGGTCGGCGGTGACGGCACGCAGGTCTCCGCACCGGCCAGGGCGGCCAACGCCACCCGCGACGTCGAAGCACCCGAGATCTTCCAGACCAACGACAGCGCGCTTTGGGATGGGCGCCCCTCGCTCGGCGGGATCTGGGTGGCGGCACCTGACGCGGTCAATCCGGAACGGGTGGCGATCTTCAATCCGGCGACCGGCAAGACCATCACCGGCGCGCTGTTCAGGCGTGAACGCGATAATCCCGGTCCTCGCCTGCAACTCTCCTCCGACGCTGCCGAGGCGCTTGGCATCCTGGCCGGCAAGCCGACCCAGATCCGCGTGACCGCGCTGCGCAAGGAAGTCGTGCAGGACGCCGCCCCCGCCGAGGATGCAGCCGTCGCTTCGACAACCGATCCGGCCGCGCCCGGCGCCAGTGCAGACGCCGATTCTGCCGCCATCGCCTCGGCGGCCCTGGACGCGGTCGAGGCCCGGACGACCGAAGCCGCCCCCGCCGAAGCCGCCCCCGCCGACGGCTCTGCCGGCCTGTCGGGCGCAGCGGTCGCCGCGGCAGCCGTCGCCGCCGAGGGGGTAGAGGCCATCGCTCCCGACGCCGCGCCGCAGAAGAAGACCTGGCGGGAACGCCGCGCCGAAGCCAGGGCCGAACGCGAAGCCAAGCGCCGCGCCGCCGCCGAGGCGAGGGCCGCAGCCGCAGCCGCCGCGGCGGGAACCGGGGCCATCGAGGGTGAGGCGCCGACCACCTCTCCCGATGCCGCCGCCGCCGCACTTGCCCCGATCGAATCCGCTCCCCTGGACGCGCGCGGCCCCGACCCGGCAGAGCCGGCGTCCCCCGCGCGCCAGACTGTGGGCGGCACTGCGGCCCCAGCCGCCGAACCCGCCGCCGCCCCCGCCGCTGCCGCTGCCACTGGCCCGGCACGCCCGATCCAGGTCGCTTCCTTCTCCAAGGAAGACAACGCCAATCGCGCCGCCGAGGCTCTGGCCAAGATCGGGGTCACTGCCACGCCGCAGAAGTCCGATGCCAACGGCAAGGTCGTCTGGGGCGTCGTGGTGATGGGCGACGACGTCATGCTGAAGAAGATCAAGGACGCCGGTTTTGCCGACGCCTTCTACCTTAGGTAAGGGCCTGACCATGCTGAACCCTCTGCGTCTAGTCCTGACCCTTGTGGCCCTTGCGCTGGCCACGCTTCCCGCCCGCGCCTTCGAGACGGCGGCCACTGCCGCCTGGGTCTATGACATGACCACCGGCACTGTCCTGATGGACAAGAACGCCGACGAGTCGCTGCCCCCGGCCTCGATGTCGAAGATCATGACCATCAACATGCTTTTCGAGGCCCTTCGCGACGGCCGCGTGACGATGGAGACCGAGTTCGCCGTCTCTGCCCGCGCCAAGTCGATGGGCGGGTCGACCATGTTCCTGCAGGAAACCGACCGTCCCACGGTCAGAGACCTGATCCACGGCATGATCGTGAACTCGGGCAACGATGCCTGCGTGGTGGTCGCCGAGGGACTGGCCGGCACCGAAGAGGCCTTCTCGGCCCAGATGACCGAACGCGGCAAGGCGCTCGGGATGACGCGCTCGAACTTCACCAATTCCTCGGGCTGGCCGGAACCAGAGCACCGCATGTCGATGCGCGACCTGGGCATCCTGGCCCAGCACCTGATCGAGGAATTCCCGGAATACTATCCGATCTTCGCCGAGACCGAGTTCAACTACAAGGATCGCGCGCCGGCCAATGCCCGCAACCGCAACCCGCTGCTGGAACTTGGCGTCGGGGCGGACGGGCTGAAGACCGGGCACACCCAGGAAGCGGGCTATGGCCTGGTCGGCAGTGCCAAGCAGGGCGACCGGCGGGTCATCTTCGTGATCACCGGACTTGCGTCCGATGCGGCCCGCGCCGAAGAATCCGAACGCATCGTGTCCTGGGCCTTCCGGCAGTTCTCGGAAAAGACCGTGGCCAAGGCCGGGCTCCGCGTCGCCACAGCCGGGGTCCACATGGGTGCCGCTGAAAGCGTGGGCCTTGTTCCCGCGGAAGACGTGCGCCTTCTGGTGCCCGCGCTGGTGCAGGACAGCATCACGGCCGAGGTGGTCTACAACGGCCCGCTCACCGCGCCCGTGACCAAGGGCACTCCGGTTGCCGAACTGATCGTCCATGTCCCCGACCTGCCAGACCGCCGCTTCCCCCTGGTCGCCGAAGCCGACGTCGCCACCGCCGGCTTCATGAAGCGGCTGACCACGGCGGCCCAGACGCTTTACGCCCGCTACATCGGGTCGCCGGCCAGCTGAATGGCCGGTCGCTTCCTCTCGTTCGAAGGCATCGACGGTTCGGGAAAGTCCACGCAGGCCCGTCGGCTGGCCGAGGCCCTGCGTGACCGGGGCCACACCGTCACTCTGACCCGCGAACCCGGCGGCAGTCCCGGCGCCGAGGAGATCCGCCGCCTGGTCCTGGAAGGCGCCACCGACCGCTGGTCCCCCGAGACCGAGATCCTGCTCTTCACCGCCGCCCGCCGCGATCATCTGGAAAAGACCATCCGCCCGGCCCTTGCCCGGGGCGAGATCGTGATCACCGACCGCTTCGCCGACAGCACCCGCATCTTCCAGGGCATCACCCGGGGTGATCTGACCGATACGGTCGACCGGCTGCACGCCCTGATGATCGGGGTCGAGCCGGACCTGACGCTTCTCTTCGACCTCGATCCCGCCAAGGGCCTCGCCCGCGCCACCGCCCGCGCCGGAGCCGAACTGCGGTTCGAGGACATGGGCCTCGGCTTCCAGGAAAAGGCCCGCGCGGGTTTCCTGACCCTTGCGGCGCGCCATGACCGCTTCCGCGTGATCGACGCCGATGCCGAGCCGGACACCGTGGCAGACCGCGTCTGGCAGGTGGTCGCCCAGCATCTGGGTGCCGGCTGACCCTTGCCGCAAGGTGAGCGGATCGCCCACCCTGCACCCGCGGACGGACCGCCCGCCGCTTCGCCCAGGTTTCGCCGCGCAAGGCCCGTAGGGTGGGCGATCCGCCCACCGTCCCGGTTCAGTCCGGCAGGATCGCCGGGTTCCAGGCCACCTCCCACAGGTGGCCGTCCGGGTCCTGGAAATACCCGGCATAGCCGCCGTAGAACGTCGTCTGCGCTTGCTTCACCACCTGCGCCCCGGCTTGCCCCGCCGCCGCCATCACCGCATCGACCTCAGTTTGCGCCCGCACATTGTGCGCCAGCGCAAAGCCCGTCGGACTGACCGGCTTCACCGGCAGGCCCGTATCATGCGCCAGGTCCGCCTGCGCCCAAAGCGCAAGGGTCACGCCGCCCGCCAGCGGAAAGAACGCCACCGCCCCATGTTCGAACGCGGTGCCGATGATGCCCTCTGTCGGCAATCCCAGCCCGTCGCGGTAGAACGCGACCGAGCGCTCAAGGTCGGCCACCCCCAGCGTGATCAGCGAGATCCGGGCTTCCATCGGCATCTTCCTTCTGCCCCCCATTCCTTCTGCCCCCCAAGCCCGGCCGCCCCAGACCCGGCCGCCACAAGCCTGGTCGCCCCAAGTCTGGCCCTGCCGTCCGACCCGGTTCCCTGCGCTGAAGCCTGCACTCCGCGCCGGGGCCGGTCAACCGGCGTGCCAGGCCTTCCCCGCACCCGGACGGACCCCGGCACTCGGGCCTGACACGTCGCGAACACTCGCGACCGGACGGTTGTCTTTCCAAGGTCGCCCTCACCGCCTGCCCTGGACATCCTGCACCCCCTTCCCCTTCCCCCTGTCCCCATGCAATCTCCCCCGCATGGCCGCGACCGACCCCCTGCCCGAACCCGACCGCCTGGAAGGCGCCCCCCACCCGCGCGAGACGCGAGTCCTGTTCGGTCATGCCGCGCAGGAAGCCGAATTCCTGCGCGCCTTCACCTCTGGCCGCCTGCACCACGCCTGGATGCTGACCGGGCCGAAAGGGGTCGGCAAGGCCACGCTGGCCTGGCGCCTGGCCCGGTTCCTGCTGGCCACGCCCGACGACGACGGCGGCATGTTCGCGGCCCCGCCGCCGGGCAGTCTCGACGTCCCCGACAGCCACCCCGTCGCCCGCCGTCTTCTTCAGCTGGCCGAACCGCGGCACTTCCTGCTTCGCCGCGCGCCGAACGACAAGGAAACCGCGCTGTCGCAGGTGATCTCGGTCGACGAGGTGCGCAAGATGAAGTCCTTCTTCGCCCTCTCTGCCGCCGACGGAGGCCGACGCACCGCGATCATCGATGCGGTGGACGAGATGAACCCTGCCGCCGCCAACGCCCTGCTGAAGCTGCTCGAGGAACCCCCGGCGAACGTCACCCTGTTCCTGATCGCCCACCAGCCAGCGCGGCTTCTGCCGACGATCCGCTCCCGCTGCCGCGAGCTGCGGCTGACCCCGCTCGCCCCCCAGGACCTTGCCGACGCCCTGACCCAGGCCGGCGGCGACGTCGTGCCCGAGGACCGGACCGCGCTGGCCGAACTGTCCGGCGGCTCGGTGGGCGAGGCGTTCCGGCTGACCAACCTCGACGGTCTCAAGCTGTACTCTGCCCTGACCCGCCTCTTCGCCACCCTCCCCCGCCTCGACCGCCCGCAGGCCCTGGCGCTGGCCGACCTTGCCGCCGCACGGGGCGCGGCCGAGACCTTCGACCTTCTCGTCACCCTGATCGACCTCTTTCTGGCTCGCCTCGCCCGCTTTGGCGCGACCGGCCAGACCCCGCCCGAGGCAGCCCCGAACGAAGCCCAGCTTCTGGCCCGCCTTGCCCCGCACGCCCATGCCGCCCGCGCCTGGGCCGAACTTGCCCAGACCCTCTCGGCCCGCGCCCGGCGGGGCAAGGCAGTCAACCTTGACCCTGCCGCACTTCTGATGGATATCCTCCTGAAGGTCGACGAGACGGCGGGAAGCCTCGCCCAGAGGTAAGCCGAAATGTCCCTATCCAAGCTTGATCTTGTCGACAGCCACTGTCACCTGGACTTCCCGGACCTGATCGCCGAGACCGATGCGATCATCGCCCGCGCCCGTGCCGCCGGGGTGAACCGGATGGTCACGATCTGCACCCGTCTGCGCAACGAGCCCCGCGTCCGCGCCCTGGCCGAGGCCCATCCCGAGGTCTTCTACGCCGCCGGGACCCACCCGATGAGCGCGGCCGAGGAACCCCTGACCTCGGTCGAGGACCTTGTCACCCTGTCCCGCCACCCCCGCCTTGTGGGCATCGGCGAGACCGGCCTTGACTACCACTACACCGCTGACAGCAAGCCGATCCAGCAGACCAGCCTGCGCATCCATATCGAGGCGGCGCAGGAAACCGGCCTGCCGCTGATCATCCACTCCCGCGACGCCGATCAGGACATGGAAACCATCCTCGCCGAAGGCATGGCCGTGAAGCCCTATGCTTGCGTGGTGCACTGTTTCACCTCTGGCCCGCGCCTGGCCGAGGCGGCGCTGGACATGGGGTTCGCCCTTTCGATCTCTGGCATTGCAGCCTTCCCGAAAAGCCAGGACCTGCGCGACATCTTCGCGCGCGCCCCGCTGGACCGGCTGCTTCTGGAAACCGACAGCCCCTACCTTGCCCCGCCACCCTACCGCGGCAAGCGCAATGAGCCGGCCTATGTGGCCCACACCGCCCGCGCCCTGGCCCCGGTCTTCGGCCTCAGCCTCGAAGCCTTTGCCGCCCGGACGACCGCCAATTTCGACCGCATCTTCCCGCGCGCCGCCCGCACGGCAAAGGCGGCGTGATGGCGAAACTGACCTTCACCATCCTCGGCTGCGGCTCGTCGGGCGGGGTCCCGCGCCTCGGCGGCATCTGGGGCGACTGCGACCCCGGGAACCCGAAGAACCGCCGCCGCCGCTGTTCCCTGCTGATCACCCGCGAGACGGCCGAGGGCATCACGCGGGTCCTGATCGACACCTCTCCCGACATGCGCGACCAGCTTCTGGACGCAGGCGTCGGCGCGCTCGACGGCGTCGTCTACACCCACAGCCACGCCGACCACATGCACGGGATCGACGACCTGCGGCAGGTTGTGTTCAACCAGCGCCAGCGCCTTCCCGTCTGGGCCGACGGCCCCACGCAAGAGGCGCTCCTCTCCCGCTTCGGCTATGCCTTCTTCCAGCCCGCAGGCTCACCCTACCCGCCGATCCTCGATCTTCACACCATCGACGGACCGGTTTCGGTCACGGGTGCCGGAGGCCCCGTCACCCTGACCCCGTTCCGCGCCGAGCATGGCAGCATGGACGCGCTCGGCTTCCGCATCGGCCCCCTGGCCTATCTGCCGGACGCCGTCGCCATCCCGGCGGAAAGCTGGCCCGTGCTGGACGGCCTCGACTGCTGGATCGTCGATGCGCTGCGCCGCAAGCCGCACCCGACCCATGCCCATCTTGACATGACCCTTGGCTGGATCGCCCGCGCCAAACCCGCCCGCGCGGTCATCACCAACATGCACATCGACCTCGACTACGAGGTCCTGCGTGCCGAACTTCCGCCCCACATCACCCCCGCCTTCGACGGCATGACCGTGACCTATGACAACCAGCCCTGACCCTGCTGCCTGCTCGTTTCGGAACCACTCCACCGGGGCTGCGGGGGGTGTGAAACCCCCCGCTCCGGTTCGGACGTGAGCGCGCTTCTCGACGTCATCCTCCCGGTGTTCCTGGTCATCGGCTTCGGCTATGCGGTCGTCCGCGCGGGCCTGCTGGCCGAGCCCGCGGTCGATGGCCTGATGCGGTTCGCGCAGAACTTCGCAGTGCCCTGCCTGCTCTTCCGCTCGATCGCGCATCTGGATCTTTCGGCCGCTTACGACCTTGGCCTGATGACCAGCTTCTATGCCGGAGCCTTCGCGGGCTTCTTCGCCTGCTTCTTCGGGGCCATGCTGGTGTTCCGCCGCGCCATGCCTGACGCCGTCAGCATCGGCTTCGCCGGGCTGTTCTCGAACTCGCTCCTGCTTGGCCTCGCCATCACCGAACGCGCCTACGGTCCTGCGGCGCTGCAAGGCAACTACGCGATCATCTCGCTGCACGCTCCCATGCTGTACGGCTTCGGCATCGCGCTGATGGAATGGGCGCGAAGCCGGGGGGCCGGGCTGTCGGGCGTCGCGCTTACCCGGCAGATCACCCGCGCGATCCTGTCGCAATCGCTGGTGATCGGCATCCTTCTCGGTTTCGCGGTGAACCTGGCCGGAAACCCGCTGCCCGGCTTCTTCTGGTCCGGCATCGACATGATCGCCCAGGCGGCCATTCCGGTCGCGCTGTTCGGTCTGGGCGGCGTCCTGGTCCGCTACCGGATCGAGGGCGACATCGGCCCGGTCCTGATGGTCACCGCCACCTCGCTGCTTCTGCATCCTGGCATCACCTGGGTCCTTGGCACCCAGGTCTTCCAGCTGGACACCGCGGCACTGCGGTCCGCCGTGGTGACGGCAGCGATGGCCCCTGGCGTCAACGCTTACATGTTTGCCCACATCTACGGCGTCGGCAAACGGGTGAATGCCTCAAGCGTGCTGGTCGCGACCGCCGCGTCCATCGTCACTGCCTGGGCCTGGCTGCACATCCTGCCCTGACCGCGGCAAGGCACCCGCGACGAGAAGACGAAGTCGCACGAGGAGCCGCCCTTCAGCGCCCCGTGACACCCCGCAGCCGGTCCGACCTGCGCCGCAAGAGCTCGACCGTGGTCAGAAGCGCGATCGAGATCACCACCAGGATCGTCGCCACCGCCAGGATCGCCGGGCTGATCTGCTCGCGGATGCCGTTCCACATCTGGCGCGGGATGGTCTGCTGCTCGGGACCCGCGATGAACAGGACCGCCACCACCTCGTCGAACGAGGTGACAAAGGCGAAGAGCGCGCCCGAGATCACGCCCGGCAGGATCAGCGGCATCACCACCTTGAAGAAGGTCGTCCGCGGATTGGCCCCCAGCGACTGCGCCGCGCGGATCAACGACTGGTCGAAGCCCGACAGCGTCGCCGTCACGGTGATGATGACGAAGGGGATGCCCAGGATGGTATGCGCCAGGATCACACCCAGATAGGTCGAGGTCAGCCGCCCGCACTCCAGCCCGATCACGCCGCAGGGGTTCGAGAAGAAGAAGAACATCCCCGTGGCGATGATGATGATCGGCACGATCATCGGGCTGATCAGGATCGCCATGATCGTGCGGCGGTAGGGCATTTCCGGCCGCGACAGGCCAAGTGCGGCCAGCGTGCCCAGCACCGTGGCCAGGATCGTCGCCCAGAAGCCGATGATGACCGAGTTCTTCGCGGCATTCACCCAGGTGGAGTTTTCCCACATGTCGGCAAGCCAGCTGCCATCCCGCGGCACATCCGGGGCCTGCATCCCGAAGGTCAGCAGCATGTCGTACCAGCGCGTCGAATAGCCCGCGGGGTCCAGCCGCACCATCTTCTCGGTGAAGCTGAAATAGGGCTCGACGTTGAACGACAACGGGATCACGATCAGGATCGGCGAGATCAGGAAGATGAAGACCAGCACGCAGATCACCTGATAGGTGCGGTGCCACAGGCGCTCCAGCGGATCGGCATAGGTCGGCAGCGCCATCGGATCACCCCAGTTTCAGGCGGTCGATGCCGACCAGCCGGTCATAAAGCCAGTACAGGATCAGGACACCGACCAGCAGCATGGCGGACAGCGCCGCCGCCATCGACCAGTTGGAATTGTCCATGTGGAAGGCGATCATGTTCGAGAAGAGCTGCCCGTCCGCCCCACCGACCAGCGCCGGCGTGATGTAGTAGCCCACCGCCAGGATGAAGACCAGAAGCGAGCCCGCGCCGATCCCCGGCAGGGTCTGCGGCAGGTAGATCCGCCGGAACGTGGTCCAGGAGGTCGCCCCCAGCGAGCGTGCCGCGCGGGCATAGCTGGGCGGGATCACCCGCATCACCGAATAGAGCGGCAGGATCATGAACGGCAGCAGGATATGCGTCATCACGATGATCGTGCCGGTCTGGTTGTTGATCATGCGCAGCCGCCCGTCCTCGGCCACGGCCCCGATCCAGACCAGCAGGTCGTTGATGACGCCTTCGCCCTGCAACAGCGCCATCCAGCTGGTGGTGCGCACCAGAAGCGAGGTCCAGAACGGCAGCAGCACCAGGATCATCAGCAGGTTGGCCTTGGCCATCGGCAGCGTCGCCAAGAGATGCGCGACCGGAAAGCCGATCAGAAGGCAGATCAGCGTGATCAGACCGGACAGCAGGAAGGTCTTGACGAACAGGTAGATGTAGATCTGCCGGTTCTCGGGCACCCGGACCAGGCTGCCGTCGTCCGCACGCTGGAAGTCGGCAGAGACCACATAGAAATCGGTGGTATAGGCGCTGGAGGAGCTGCGCATCGCCTGCCAGACCGCCGGTTGCACCCAGCGCGGGTCCAGGGCCTCGAAGGCGTCGCGGTAGGGCGGGACAAGATCGCCTGCCTCCCGCGCGGCCCTGGTGAACATCGAGCGGGATTCAGAAAGAATGTAGTTCACCCGCGTCCCGGCCTCGCCCGCGGTGCGGTTGGCCTGCATGCCGCGCAAATCCTCGGTCAGGGCCGCGAATGCCGCCTCGTCAGGCTCGGTGCCTGCGGGGTTCGCCGCGAACCAGGCCACAAGGGCGGGGGCATTGGCGGAAAATCCGTCGTGATAAACCGAGCGGTGCAGCATCTGGCCGATCGGCAGCACGAAGCTGACCAGGACGAACAGCAAAAGCGGCACGACCAGCAGAAACGCCCGGCGGCGCGACTTGGCCTGGGCCTGGGCAAGCGCCTCGGCCAGCGGGCGCCCGTCAGCGGTGGTCAGAAGTTGGGCCATGCTCGTCTCGGTCAGGAAAGGCGGCGCGGGAGGTCAACCCCCCGCGCCAGGGGGTCATCAGCCGGCGGCAAGCCAGGCGTTGAAGCGCTCGTTCAGCTCGGCGTCCCGGTCGACCCAGAACTCCCAGTCGGATTCCAGCGCGTTCTTCATGTTGTCGGGATAGGTCGGCAGATGTGGCGCCATCTCGGTCTTGCCGTCGTTGAAGATCAGCGGTTCGATCAGCGCCGACTTGCGTGCCGGGCCGTAGCTGATCCACTGCGCCTGCTGGCGCAGGCCTTCGGTCGAGGTGGCATAGGCGATGAACTGCTTCGCCTCTTCCAGGTTCGGCGCGCCCTTCGGGATCACGTACATCTCGTTTTCGTAGATCTGGCCGTCCCAGACGATCTGGAAGGGTTTGCCTTCCGCGATCTGGGCGCTGAAGATCCGGCCGTTGTAGGCCGTGGTCATCACGACCTCGCCGTCGGCCAGGATCTGCGGTGCCTGGGCTCCGGCTTCCCACCACACGACTTCCGACTTGATGGTGTCGAGTTTCGCGAAGGCGCGGTCGATGCCCTCGGGAGTGCCCAGAACGTCGTAGACCTCGGACGCGGGCACGCCATCGCCCATCAGCGCGAATTCCAGAACGGCCTTGGCGCCCCGGCGCAGGCCGCGCTTGCCGGGGAACTTCTCCAGGTCGAAGAAATCGGCCGCGGTGGTCGGGCCGCCGTCCGGAAACTTCGTGGTGTCATAGGCAAAGACGGTCGACCAGATGTCGGTCGACACGCCGCAATCGGTGATCGCGCCGGGCAGGAAGTCGTCGACCGCCGGAGTGCCGTCCGCGCCGGGCGGCAGGATGGCGATGTCGATCGGCACCAGCACGCCCTCGTCGCACAGGCGGATCGCGTCGGCATATTCAAGGCTGGCCACGTCGACGGTGACGTTGTTCGCCTCGACCATCGCCTTGATCGGCGTGGCGGGGTTCTCGCTGTCGACCATCCTGGTCGGGATGCCTGTCGCGGCGGTGAAGGGCTTCAGGTGGCCTTCGGTCTGCGCCGCCCCGTAAGAGCCGCCCCAGGACATCACCGTCACTTCGGCCTGGGCCGCGGCGGCAAAGCCCGCAAGGGCGGTGGAGAGGATGAGAGTCTTCTTCATTCGGGTCTCCCTGTATCGTTGGTTGTCAGTCGGCTGCCGGGCTTCCGGCCAGGTATCAAGGGTCCAGCGCGCGGGCATCCTGGGGATGCCAGCCCACCTTGATCTTCTGTCCCGGGACAAGTTTGGACTGCCCCAGGGTATTGCGCATCTTCATCACGAAGTCGTCGGACCCCGCGACCTTCAGCACCGCGCGAAGGATGTCGCCCATGTAGATCATCTCGACCACTTCGGCATCCAGCGTGTGAACGCCGGCGGGCATCGTCTCGGGCTTGAATTCCACCCGTTCCGGCCGGATCGAGACCAGGGTCTTCTGGCCCTTTTCCTTCACGTTGACGGCGGTGGCGTCGATCAGTTCCCCGGTCGTCAGCCGCACCAGCGCCTTGTCGCCGTTCAGCTCTTCCAGCGTGCCGGGCAGCTTGTTGTTCTCGCCGATGAACTGGGCGACAAAGCTGTTGTCGGGGCGTTCGTACAGGTCCGACGGGGGGGCGAGCTGCTGGATCTTGCCGTCGTTGAACACCGCGACGCGGTCGGACATGGTCAGCGCCTCGCCCTGGTCGTGGGTCACGTAGACCACAGTGATCCCAAGCGATTCATGCAGGTGCTTGATCTCGAACTGCATGTGTTCGCGCAGCTGCTTGTCCAGGGCCCCAAGGGGCTCGTCCATCAGGACCAGCTTGGGGTCGAAGACCAGCGCCCGCGCCAGCGCGATGCGCTGCTGCTGGCCGCCGGAAAGCTGGGCCGGGCGGCGCGCGGCGAAAGCGCCCATCTGCACCATGTCCAGCGCCCGCTTGATCTTTGCCTCACGCTCGGACTTGCCCATGCCCCGCACCTCCAGCGGGAAGGACAGGTTCTCGCCCACCGTCATGTGCGGGAACAGCGCATAGTTCTGGAACACCATCCCGATCCCGCGCTTGTGCGGCGGGACCTCGTTGATGTTCACGCCGTCCAGCCGGATCTCGCCATGCGTGGCGGTCTCGAACCCGGCCAGCATCATCAGGCAGGTGGTCTTGCCCGACCCGGACGGCCCGAGCATGGTCAGGAACTCGCCCTTGGCGATGGTCAGGTTCAGGTCCTTCACGACCAGCGTGACGCCATCATAGCTTTTCTGGACATGCTCAAACGCGACGAAGGCGTCGTTGCGGGGCTCAAGCGTCACCCGTGTCTCCCTGATGTACTGGACGCCTTGGGCGTCTCTTCTGATTGATTCGACTAAAGCGAAAGCCGCCCCTCATTGCAATGCACTTTTTCGGCGCAAAAGGGGCGTTTAGCGACAGCTTTGGGTCCCTTTGCGCCGCTGCGGGAATAATGGTCAGATTGGCGGACTGCGGCAGTCGATCTGCCTGCGATCTGCGCAAGAAAAGGAGGCATTCCGGCATGGCCTCGCCCCGGAAATGCGAAGGGCGCGAAGGTTTCCCCCGCGCCCTCTGGCTTGTCCCGACCGACCCTGGTGCGGATGAAAAGACTCGAACTTTCACTCCGGTTAAGGAACAGCGACCTCAACGCTGCGCGTCTACCAATTCCGCCACATCCGCACGGGGTCTGGTCGTGGACGACCGCTATCTAGCGACAGTCGTGCGGGAAGGGAAGGGGCATTTTCGCAGCCATCTCTTGCCCTCGCGCCCGGCTGGCCAACCGAGTATGTTGCGGCTGGTCCTAGGGCATCCGACAAGGCGCATCATGGTGGAATGGACGCATATTCCGGGGCTGGCCCCCTACCCCGAGACGCTGGCCGCGATGGAGGCCCATGTCGCCGCCATGGCCGCGGGAACCGCGGACGAGGCGATCTGGCTGCTGGAGCACCCGCCGCTCTACACCGCCGGGACCTCGGCCAGGCCCGCCGACCTGGTTCAGCCCGACCGGTTTCCGGTCTACCCCGTGGGCCGTGGCGGGCAGTACACCTATCACGGGCCGGGCCAGCGGGTGATCTACACGATGCTTGACGTCAAGGCGCGCGGCGGCCCGAACGGCGGCGACGTCCGCTGCTTCGTGCGCGAGCTGGAGAGCTGGGTCATCGACACCCTGGCCGAGTTCAACGTGACCGGAGAGATCCGCCCCGGCCGCGTCGGCGTCTGGGTCACGCGGCCCGACCGCCCCGCCGCCGACGGCTCTCCCACCGAGGACAAGATCGCCGCCATCGGCATCAAGCTGCGCCGCTGGGTCAGCTTCCACGGCATCTCGATCAACGTCGAGCCGGACCTCGGCCATTTCGACGGAATCGTCCCCTGCGGCATCCGCGACCACGGGGTGACCAGCCTGGTCGACCTGGGCCTGCCGGTGACGATGGCCGACCTCGACGCAGCACTGATGGCCACCTTCCCGCGCCGCTTCCAGGGCAGTTGCGCGGTCGCAGATGTCGCACAGTGGCAGGATGCTATTGCATAGCAGCCGCGCCAGACCCCATCTTCTGCGCATGGGGCCGCCCCCGGCGCTCCGAGACACATGAGGACACCATGACGAAGTTCATCCTTCTTGGCCTGACCGTCGCCGCCCTGGCAGCGCCTGCACATGCAGGTGACCCGGTGGCCGGCGAGGAGGCGTTCAAGAAGTGCAAGGCCTGCCACTCGGTCGTGGCCCCCGACGGAACCGAGTTCCAGAGGGGCGGCCGCACCGGCCCGAACCTTTACGGGATCATCGGCAAGGGCGTGGCCTCTGACCCGGACTTTTCCTACGGCGATTCGCTCGCCGCGCTGGGGGCAACCGGCGCCGTCTGGGACGAGGCAAGCCTGGCCGCCTTTACCGCGAACCCGATCGAATACCTGAGAACCGCGCTTGGCGATCCGGCGGCAAAGTCGCGGATGTCGTTCAAGCTGGCCGCCGGCAGCGAGGATGTGGCGGCCTACCTGGCGTCGGTCGCGCAGTAAGCTTGCCGCTTTCAAGGACAGGACAGGCGCGCCCCCTTTCGGGGGTGCGCCTGTTGCTTTTCGGGAAAGATTTCTGTGTGCTGCGGCAAAGTCATGCATTGCGACGCAAGCGCGGCGGGGCTAAAGACGTCAGTACGAGGGAACCGGGCGGGCTGACAGGCTCGTGAACGGGCATACGGCAACGACCAAAGCGGAGGACGCCCATGGCGGACGCAGCCATCCACGGCCATGACGAACACAAGCGACCCGGGTTCTTCACCCGCTGGTTCATGTCGACCAACCACAAGGACATCGGAATCCTCTATCTCTTCGTCGGCGGTTTCGTCGGCCTGATCGCGGTCCTGTTCACCGTCTACATGCGGCTTGAACTGATGCATCCCGGCGTCCAGTACATGTGCCAGGAAGGTGCGCGCTTCGTGGCCGACGCCGCGGCGACCTGTACCCCGAACGGGCACCTGTGGAACGTGCTGATCACCTATCACGGCGTTCTGATGATGTTCTTCGTCGTCATCCCGGCGCTGTTCGGCGGTTTCGGCAACTACTTCATGCCGCTGCAGATCGGCGCGCCGGACATGGCCTTCCCGCGGATGAACAACCTGTCGTTCTGGCTTTATGTCGCCGGAACCTCGCTTGGCGTGGCCTCGATGCTGGCACCGGGCGGCGGCGGCGATCTCGGCCCGGGCTTCGGCGGCGGCTGGGTGCTGTATCCGCCCCTGTCGACCACGGCCGAGGGCGGCTATGCGATGGACCTTGCGATCTTTGCGGTGCACCTGTCGGGTGCCTCGTCGATCCTGGGCGCGATCAACATGATCACCACCTTCCTGAACATGCGCGCCCCCGGCATGACGCTGCACAAGGTGCCGCTGTTCGGCTGGTCGATCTTCATCACCGCCTGGCTGATCCTGCTGGCCCTGCCCGTGCTGGCGGGTGCCATCACAATGCTGCTGACCGACCGCAACTTCGGCACCACCTTCTTCACCCCCTCGGGCGGTGGCGACCCGGTGCTCTACCAGCATATCCTGTGGTTCTTCGGCCATCCCGAGGTCTACATCATCATCCTGCCCGCCTTCGGGATCATCTCCCAGGTCATCGCGACCTTCGCGCGCAAGCCGATCTTCGGCTACCTGCCGATGGTCTATGCGATGGTGTCGATCGGGGTGCTCGGCTTCGTCGTCTGGGCGCACCACATGTACACCGCCGGGATGTCGCTGACCCAGCAGTCCTACTTCATGCTGGCGACCATGGTCATCGCGGTGCCGACGGGCGTGAAGATCTTCTCGTGGATCGCGACGATCTGGGGCGGGTCGGTCTCGTTCGAGACGCCGATGCTCTGGGCCTTCGGCTTCCTGTTCCTGTTCACCGTCGGCGGCGTGACCGGGATCGTCCTGAGCCAGGCCCCGGTGGACCGGGCCTACCATGACACCTACTATGTCGTGGCCCACTTCCACTATGTGATGAGTCTGGGGGCCGTATTCGGGATCTTCGCCGGGATCTACTACTGGATCGGCAAGATGTCGGGGCGCCAGTACCCGGAATGGGCCGGCAAGCTGCACTTCTGGGCGATGTTCATCGGCTCGAACCTGACCTTCTTCCCGCAGCACTTCCTGGGCCGCCAGGGCATGCCGCGCCGCTACATCGACTACCCCGAGGCCTTTGCCTACTGGAACTACATCTCGTCGATCGGTGCGTTCCTGTCCTTTGCGTCCTTCGTGTTCTTCATCGGCATCGTGTTCTACACCCTGATGTGGGGCCGGCGCGTGACCGAGAACAACTACTGGAACGAACACGCCGACACCCTGGAATGGACCCTGCCCTCGCCGCCGCCCGAGCATACGTTCGAGCAGCTGCCAAAGCAGTCCGACTGGGACAAGAGCCGCGCGCATTAAGCGCATGATCCGACCGAAGGCCCCGGGCTGCACCAGCGCCCGGGGCCTTTTCCTTTCCTGAAAGGCCATCCCCGATGCGTGTCGTCGTCTTCCTTGCCCTGCTGATCGTCGTTGCGCTGGTGGGGTATGTCGGCATCACCGGCTATTTCCTGGCCCATGCGGCCGCGAGCCTGCTGAAGGTCGGGGCGATCTCGACCTTGCTTGCCACCGCCGAGCCGCCGACCGACCCGCTGGCGCTTGGCTACCGCGGCGATCCCAGGACCGCACTTGGCCTGCCGTTCCGGACCGTCATCCTGGACATGCCGCTTGGCCCGACCGAGGCCTGGCTCGTCCCCGCCGCCGGACCCGAGGTTGGCCGTGCGATCTATGTCCACGGCATCGCCGGCGCGCGCGAGGACGGCTACCGCGCCCTGTCGATCCTGCATGAGGCCGGCTGGGCTGTCCTGCTGATCTCTTATCGCAACGACCCCGGCGCCCCCGCCTCGCCCGAGGGGACCTACGGCTTTGGCCTGACCGAATGGCCCGACCTGGAAGCCGCCGTCACCCATCTGGCGCCGACCGATGCGGACGCCGGACTGCTGGTTGTCGCCGAATCGATGGGCGCTGCGATCCTGGGCCAGTTCCTTGCAAGAAGCCCGCTTGCACCCCGGGTGCAGGCCGTGGCGCTGGACAGCCCTGCCATCAGCTTCGGAGCCGTGATCGACCACATTGCCGCCCAGGGGGACAAGCTTGTGCCGGGCGTGGTCGCCGCCACCGCCAGGCAGATCCTGCCCTTCAAGACCCCCCTGCCCCTGTCCGAGGCCGAGGTCGCCGCCCCCTTCCAGGCCTTCGCCGGGCCGCTTTTCATCGCGCACGGCAGCGCCGACCGCATCGTGCCCATCGGACCCTCGCAAGCCCTGGCCACCAGCCGCAGCGCGCCGACCGTCACTCTGTGGACCGAGGCGGACCACCTGGGGTCCCATGCCCAGGACCCGGCCGCCTACCGGACCGCGTTCCAGGACTTCCTGGCGCGGATCGGCGGCTGAAGCCGGTCGATCTCGATTGCCACCCGGGCCTGCAGGTCATCGCCTTTCGGTTCCCGATCCCCAGTCCGGTGCGCGGGATCGCAAACCTTCCGTCCTGAGGCAAGCCGCCCCTTTCCTTCCGCCATCCGCCGATTACTCTTGCCCCATGCCCTATCAATGGCTTCCCCCCGAAGGCGGCGAGGACCGCCTGTGTCTCTGGCCGCACCGGTCGCTGACCCGGCGCGGCTTCGTCTGGTTCATCGGCGCGACCGCAACCATGATCGCCGTGCCGCTGGTGGGTCTCCTGGGCACTCCGGTGCTCTGGGCGCTGCTTCCGTTCCTCTTGGGCGCGATCTGGGCGATCTGGTTCGCGCTGCGCAAGAACGACCGCGACCGCGAGGTCGTCGAGGACCTGCGGCTTGCGCCAGACCGCATCACGCTGGTCCGCCACGGACCCAAGGGCCGTCGTCAGGACTGGGAGGCAAACCCCTACTGGGTCCGCGTCACGCTGCACCAAACCGGGGGTCCGGTGCCGAACTACCTGACGCTGAAGGGCGACGGGCGTGAGGTCGAGCTGGGGGCGTTCCTTTCGGAAGAGGAACGGATCGCGCTGAAGGACGACCTGGAAAGGCACCTCCACGCGCGGCGCTGACAGAGCTGTCCCGGCCTACAACATCGGCAGGCAGCCGTATTCCCTTTCCAGATGCGCAGTGACCCACCGTCTCCAGCTGTCGCCCTTGCGCATCATGGTCAGGCCTGTCGCCAGCTCGGACCGACCAGCGTCTTCGCCTTCCGAGATGTCGCCCAGACCCTCCTCGCCAAGGCGGATCAGACTTGCCTCAAGCACCGCGTGCGCCTGTTCGGCCTGCTGTTCGGCGAACGTCCCATCCGGGCCGGGCAAGCAACGATACGCATAGGTTTCGCCCCAGGCCGTCGTGAATTCGACACGGGTCCGGTCGGCATCCAGCATGGCAAGCATCTGCGCCAGATCGAAGCCGATGCCCAGAACGACACCCAACCCCATCGCTACCCCAGCCGCGCCTTGACCAGCGCGCCGACGGCGCCGAAATCCATCTGCCCGGTATGGCGCGCCTTCAAGGCCGCCATCACCTTGCCCACATCGCGGATGCTGGTGGCCCCGGTCTCGGCCACTGCCGCATCGACGGCTGCCGCGATCTCGGCCTGGTCCATCTGGCGCGGCAGGAATTCCTGGATCACGCCGATTTCGGCCAGTTCCTTTTCCGCCAGTTCCAGCCGCCCGCCTTCTTCGTAGGCGCGCGCCGATTCCTGGCGCTGCTTCACCATCTTGCCCATGATCTGCAGGATTTCCGGCTCACCGACCTCGCCTGCGTCCTGGTCGCCGCGCAGGGCGATCTCGCGGTCCTTGATGGCGGCGTTGATCAGACGCAGCGTCGAAAGCCGATCGGCCTCCTTGGCCTTCATGGCCTCTTTGAGGGCCGTCTGCAGACGGTCGCGCAAAAGCATGGTCGGACTTTCCGATAGTTTCCCCAGGAACGGGACTTTACCCTGAACCGGCCCGAACCGCAACCGCAAGCGATTTGGCCAAATCATTGATTCCCTTGAAAAAACCTTTTCGCATCCGCCCTTGACCCTGCCGCCCCCGCCCCTTAGTTTCCGCGCAATTTGCCGATTGGGAGAGTCGCCATGCCTGCGCCGCAGAAGCCTACCGCCTGCCTCGCACTTGCCGACGGCACCCTGTTTTACGGCCACGGCTTCGGCGCTGTCGGCGAGACGGTGGCGGAACTGGTCTTCAACACCGCGATGACCGGCTACCAGGAGATCATGACCGACCCCTCCTATGCCGGCCAGGTCGTGACCTTCACCTTCCCCCACATCGGCAACACCGGCGTCACCCCCGAGGATGACGAAACGGGCACCCCTTCGGCCGCCGGCATGGTGGTCAAATGGGACCCGACTGAACCGTCCAACTGGCGCGCCACGGGCGAGCTGACCGATTGGCTGACCAGGATCGGCCGCATCGGCATCGGCGGGATCGACACCCGTCGCCTGACCCGGGCAATCCGCCAGCAGGGGGCGCCGCACGTGACGCTGGCGCATGACCCCGAGGGCAAGTTCGACATCGAACGGCTGGTGGCCCGCGCCCGCGCCTGGAAGGGCCTTGTCGGTCTGGACCTTGCCAAGGATGTGACCTGCGCCCAATCCTACCGCTGGGACGAAAAACGCTGGGCCTGGCCAGAAGGCTACACCAAGCGGCAAGGTCCGGGCTTCCGCGTCGTCGCCATCGACTACGGTGCCAAACGCAACATCCTGCGCTGCCTGGCGTCGGTCGGCTGTGAGGTTACCGTGCTGCCCGCCTCGGCCACTGCCGAGGATGTGCTGGCGCTGAACCCCGAAGGCGTGTTCCTCTCGAACGGCCCCGGCGACCCGGCCGCGACCGGCGCCTATGCCGTGCCGATGATCCAGGGCGTGCTGGCGCGCGACCTGCCGCTGTTCGGGATCTGCCTCGGCCACCAGATGCTGGCCCTGGCGCTTGGGGCCAGGACCCGCAAGATGAACCACGGCCACCACGGCGCGAACCATCCGGTGAAGGACCTGACGACCGGCAAGGTCGAGATCACTTCGATGAACCACGGCTTCACCGTGGACGCCGATACCCTGCCCAAGGGCGTGTCCGAGACCCACGTCAGCCTTTTCGACGGCACCAACTGCGGCATCGCGGTCGACGGCAAGCCGGTCTATTCCGTCCAGTACCACCCCGAGGCCTCGCCCGGTCCCCAGGACAGCTTCTATCTGTTCGAACGCTTCGCCCAGGCGATGCAGGCGCGTCGCGCCTGAACCGGCGTTAACGGCCTGTTAACCCCCCGCGCGCATGCTGGCGTGTGAAAGCTGGGGAACAGGCATGGGCGCCGCCGAACGGATCAGCGAACTTGACTTGCCCCAGGCAGCCGCCCGGGGTCAGCGCCGCACCTTCGCGGTCGGTGCCTCGCTGCTGCGCGAAGGTGTCGTCTCACCAGAAGAGATGCTGACCGCCCTGGCCCATCAGGGCCGCGAATCCGGGCGTCTGCCGGATGTGCTGCGGGCGCGCGGCCTGGTGGTGGAGCGGGACCTGCTCGGCGTCGATGCCCGGAACTGGGGCCTGCGCCTTGTCGACCTTGATGCGACCCTGCCCGACCCGCGGCTGATCGACGCCGTCGGGGCGCAGGATTGCCTGCGCCACGGCCTTGTGCCTTGGGCGAAGGTCGGCGACGTCACCATCGTCGCTACCTCCCGGCCCGAGGAATTCCGCCGCCTTCGCCCGATGCTGGAGGCGCGGCTTGGTCCCGTCGCCGCGGGTATCGCCTCGGCGCGCGCGATCCTTGGCGCGATCCACGCCCGGCGCGGCGACGTCCTGGCCCGGGCCGCCGAAACCCGCGTGGCGCCTGCCGAAAGCTGCCGCTCCTGGCCGCGCCTGCACCAGTCGCCGCGCGCCATGCTGGTGCTTGGCCTGACCTTCGCCGCCCTTGCCCTGGCACCGCTTGCCACCGGACTTGCTGCACTTGGCTTCGCGGTCTTCACGCTGGCCTGCCTCACCATCCTGAAGATCGCCGCCACCGTCGCCGCCCTGCGCGCGCCCTTGCCCGGCCCGCAGCCCGCCTCGGACGCCATTCCCACCGTGGTCTCCATCATCGTGGCGCTTTACCGTGAGGCTGACATCGCCCCCCGCCTGGTCCGCCGCCTTGCGCGCCTTGACTACCCGGTCGAGCTTCTGGACGTCATCCTCGCCGTCGAGGCCGAGGATCACATCACCCTCGACGCGCTTGCCAATGCAGAGCTTCCGCCCTGGATGCGGGTGGTCGTGGTGCCGGAAGGCCAGGTCAAGACCAAGCCGCGCGCCCTGAACCATGCGCTTGACCATGCGCGCGGTGCCATCATCGGGGTCTATGACGCCGAGGATGCGCCTGAACCGGACCAGCTGAAGAGGGTCGTGGAACGCTTCCAGCGCTCTGGCCCCGAGGTTGCCTGCCTGCAGGGCGTGCTCGACTATTACAACCCGCGCACCAACTGGCTCAGCCGCTGTTTCACCATCGAATATGCCGGCTGGTTCCGCCTGGTCCTGCCGGGCCTTGCCCGCCTGGGCCTGGTCGTGCCCCTGGGCGGTACCACACTGTTCTTCCGGCGCGAGGTGCTGGACAAGCTGGGCGCCTGGGACGCCCACAACGTGACCGAGGACGCCGATCTTGGCATCCGTCTGGCCCGCCACGGCTACCGGACCGAGCTGATCGACACCGTCACCCTGGAAGAGGCGAACTGCCGCCCGCTCCCCTGGATCAAACAGCGCTCGCGCTGGATCAAGGGCTACATGATGACCTGGGCCGTCCACATGCGCCAACCCCGGCTTCTGTGGCGCCAGCTTGGGCCCAGGGGCTTTCTCGGCTTCCAGGTTCTGTTTCTTGGCACGATCGCACAATTCCTGCTGGCGCCCCTGCTGTGGTCCTTCCTGATCCTGACTTTCGGCTTCGGCCACCCGCTTTACGCAGCGCTCCCGATGGCTGCCGTCTGGGCCATCGCCGGGGTGTTCTTCCTGTCCGAGGCCGCGAACATCTTCATTGGCGCGGTTGGTCTTGGCCGGACGCGACACGGCCTCAGCCGGCTCTGGGTGCTCACGCTCAAGGTCTACTATCCACTGGCCTCGCTTGCGGCCTACAAGGGGCTGCTCGAACTCGCGACGCGGCCGTTCTACTGGGACAAGACCACCCACGGGATCTTTGACCATGCCGAGACCAAGGACTGACCAGCAAAGCGGGACCGCACGGACCCGATGAGTCGGCGCTAGCGCATCCGCAATTCGCCCGCGTCCACCCGCAGACGCGTCTCGAAGGCCTGGCTGATGTGCGACTTCAGCGCCTGATAGGCGGCATCGCCGTCCCCGGCCTCGATCGCGGCGACGATCCGGGCATGTTCGTCCAGCGCCACTTCGTCCCGCCCCTCGGCCGCGAAGGAGGTGTTCGCCATCAGCGCCATCGACCGATGCACCAGATCCAGCTGCTGCACCAGAAACCGGTTGTGGCTGGCCAGGTGGATCTGCTTGTGAAACCGCTTGTTGGCCCGCGACAAGGCGCGCGGATCGCCGCCCAGCAGCGCCCGATCCTCGGCCACCATGCTTTTCAGCACCCGCACTTCCTCGGGCGTGGCATGGCGTGCGGCCAGACGTGCCGCCAACCCCTCAAGCTCGGTGCGGACCGCGTAAAGCTCGGCCAGCTGGTTGTGGTCCAGCGATGCCACGATCAGGCTGCGACCGTCGCGCGTCAGCATCGCCTGGGTCTCCAGCCGTTGCAACGCCTCGCGCACCGGCGTCCGGCTCACGCCCAGCCGTTCGGCCAGCTCGCTTTCGACCAGCCGGTCGCCAGGCTTGTAGACCCCGGCCTCGATCGCTTCCATGATCAGCGTATAGGCGTCTTTCTGCACGTGCCGTCCCTTACCTTGCGCAGCGGACCATAAGCCGCGCGCCACCCCGCGATCAACCCTTCCCAACGCTGCTGCCTTGCCCTAGATCCATCCCATGCCGAAACAGGATTTCAGCCACGTCAGCACCTGGGTCTTCGACCTCGACAACACGCTTTATCCCCCGCACATGCGGCTCTTTGACCAGATCGAGGTCCGGATGACCGACTGGGTCATGCAGGCGCTGCGGGTCGACCGCGCCAGGGCCGACCACTTGCGCGCGCATTACTGGCGGACCTACGGCACCACGCTGGCGGGCCTCATGCGCGAGCACGACCTCGATCCCGGCCCCTATCTGACGGATGTGCACGACATCGACTTTTCGGTCCTGTCGCCCGACCCCGACCTCGCAAGGTCCATCGCCCGCCTGCCCGGCCGCAAGATCGTCTACACCAACGGCTGCGCGCCCTACGCCGAGAAAGTCCTTTCCGCGCGGGGACTTGCCGGCCTTTTTGATCGCATCTACGGCGTCGAGCATGCCGGGTTTCACCCCAAGCCGGACCCCCAGGCCTTTGCCACGGTCTTCGGCAAGGACGGCCTGGACCCGGCCCGCGGCGCGATGTTCGAGGATGACGCCCGCAACCTTGCCGTGCCCCACGCGCTGGGAATGCGGACCGTCCACGTTGCCCCCGCGGCCGAGCCGGCCGACCACATCCACCATCATACCGACGACCTCGCGACCTTCCTTGCCCGCCTGGTGGAGTGACACTCCGCCACATCAAACTTGTCCGGCGACACCCTAGATATGCTGCAACCGCAAATTCCAGGACGCCGCGATGACCCTTGCCACGACCAACGCCCCCAGCACCTTTGGCCGCTTTGCCCGCGCGACGCCGATCATAGGTCAGGTGATCCGCGACATCGAGCGCGATACCAGCAGCATCTACTACCTGCTCGTCATCATCCTGACCGCCGTGGTGCTGGGAATCCAGACCTGGGGTCTGCCGGTGCTGGTCCTGACCGCGCTGGCCCTTGTCCCGGTGATGTTCGTCCTGTTGGTCCTGATCGCCCGGCCCTAGCGCACCTTACCCTGAGGCACCCTGTCCTCTGGCCCCCCGCGCCGCCACAGCCTATGCTGACCGCCGGAGGACCGACATGCGCGAAACCACCGATATCCTGATCTCTGGCGGGGGCGTCGCCGGGCTGACGGCCGCCTGCGCCTTTGGCTCTGCCGGGTTCCGCGTGATCTGCGTCGATCCCGCTCCTCCGATCACCGAGGGCGACGCCGAGGGTGCGGACTTGCGCACGACGGCCTTCCTGCAACCGTCCATCCCGGTCCTGCAGGGCGCGGGGCTCTGGTCCCGCCTTGAACCCCACGCCGCCCCGCTTCAGGTCATGCGGATCATCGACGCGGGAGGAGAGCGCCCCGAGGCCCGCCTGATCAAGGACTTCGACGCCGCCGACATCTCGGACGCGCCCTTTGGTTGGAACCTGCCGAACTGGCTTCTGCGCCGTGAGATGGTGGCCCGGCTGGCCGAGTTGCCCAACGTCAGTTTCCGCCCCGGCATCGGCTTCGCCCGCATGCTGACCCGCGACACCGAGGCTCTGGTGACCCTGAGCGATGGCAGCCACGTCGCGGCCAGGCTGGTGATCGGGGCCGACGGTCGCACCTCGCCCGTCCGCGAGGCGCTTGGGATCGGCGCCAAGACCACCCGCTATGGCCAGCGGGCGCTGGCCTTCGCCGTCACCCACATGATCCCGCACGGCAATGTCTCGACCGAAGTCCACCGCTCGGGCGGTCCCTTCACTCTGGTCCCCCTGCCCGATCGCGACGGACGCCCGGCCTCGGCCGTGGTCTGGATGGACGGCGGGCCCGAAGTCGCCCGTCTTGCCGCGCTGCCCGTCCCCGACTTCGAGACCGAGATGACCGCCCGCTCCTCGGGCATCCTCGGCCCGCTGACACTGGTCAGTCGCCGCTCGGTCTGGCCGATCATCAGCCAGATCGCAGACCGCCTGTCCGGCCCCCGCACTGTCCTGATGGCCGAGGCCGCGCATGTCGTGCCCCCGATCGGCGCCCAGGGCCTGAACATGAGCCTCGCCGACCTTGCAGCACTTCTGGACCTGGCCCGGACCCATCATGCCGATCCCGGAGTGCCCGCTGTGACCGATGCCTTCCACCGCGCCCGGCACCTTGAGGTGCGGGCCCGCGTCACCGGCATCGACCTGCTGAACCGCGCCTCGATGGTCCGGACCCCCGTCCTGCGGGACCTGCGGGCCAAGGCGCTGGACGCGCTTTATTCAGCCAGCCCGATCCGCCACACCCTGATGCGCGCCGGGCTTGGCGCCGCGGGAAAGTCAGCTACGCCGACGCGCCGCTAAAGTTTCGTGCATTTTTGCACAGATCGCTCTCATCTTCACGGGGCGGCCGTTTCGGACTGTAACATGTGAATGAAACACCGGCCTCGGGACGCGGTTCCCTCTGCAATTCCCGGTGTCCAAGGCGCAAGGCGCACGTGAGTTCACATTCCAGAGACGGCACGCGACCAAGCCGTGATTTCCTTTTTCCTTGGCGTCACCCCAATTCTCCCTCACCGCCCCACGGTGGGGCAGGACGAAAGAAACCAAGGATTATAAGATGAAAAGCTTCGCTCTCGCTTCCGCTCTCGTTGCTCTGACGGCTGTCGGCTCCTTCGCCCAGCAGGCCCCGGTCGCGCTGCCCTCGTCGATCACGTCGCAGATCCTGACCGTGCTTCCCGGTGCCGACCTGTCGAACCTGACCAACTCGCAGTATGCCCAGATCGTCACCTTCTTCGCCGACTCCGAGAACACCCGCACTGCGTCTGGCACCGCCCAGGGCGTCAAGGCGATCCTGACCAACGCCCAGTAAGCCGGCCGGTCTATTGAAACGCACAGGCCGGAGAGCTCCCCTCCGGCCTGTGAATTCAAAGCACCGCCTCGACCGCCCGCTGCAGCCGCGCCACGGTCGCCGCCACGTCCTGCAACTTGTCCAGGCCGAAAAGCCCCAGACGGAAGGTCTTGAACTCCGGCCCCTCGCCGACCTGCAGCGGCACCCCGGCCGCGATCTGCAAGCCCTGCACCCGGAACTTCGAACCGTTCTGCACGTCGGGGTCGCTGGTGTAGCTCACCACCACTCCCGGCGCCTGGAAACCCTCGGCTGCCACCGAAGCCACCCCCCTTGCCGCCAGCATCGCCCGCACCGCGCGCCCCAGCGCCCACTGCGCGGCCTTTGCCGCCTCGAACCCCATTGCTTGCGTCTCGACCATTGCGTCCCGGAAGCCGACGATCGCATCGGTCGGCATCGTGGCATGATAGGCGTGGCCGCCCTTCTCGTAGGCCTCCATGATCGCGCGCCACTTCTTCAGGTCCAGCGCAAAGCTGTTCGACGCGGTCTCGGCCAGCCGCACCTCTGCTGCCGCAGACAGCAGCACGACGCCCGCCGAGGGCGAGGCCGACCAGCCCTTCTGCGGCGCCGAGATCAGCACATCGACCCCGGTGGCCGCCATGTCGACCCAGATGCACCCACTGGCGATGCAGTCCAGCACCATCAGCGCGCCCACCTCATGCGCCGCCGCCGCCATTTGCGAAATGTAGTCGTCCGGCAGGATGATCCCGGCGCTGGTTTCGACATGCGGCGCGAAGACCGCCTCGGGGCGGGTCTCGCGGATCTTCGCCACCACCTCTGCGATCGGGGGCGGCGCGTAGGGCGCCCGCGCGTCGTTGCCGGTCTGCCGCGCCATCACCACCACCGTCTCGCCCGCAAAGCCGCCCGCCTCGAAGATCTGTGTCCAGCGGTAGCTGAACCAGCCGTTCCGCAGGATCAGCACGCGGCCCTTGCCGAACTGCCGCGCCACGGCCTCCATCGCATAGGACCCGCCGCCTGGAATCAGCGCCACGGCGGAGCCCCGGTAGACCTCGCGCAGCAGCCCCGACACGTCGCGCATCACCCCCTGAAAGCGGGCCGACATGTGGTTGAGCGACCGGTCGGTGAAGACGACCGAGAATTCCTGCAACCCGTCCGGGTCGATATGCGCATGCGGCAAGTTCATCCTGGTCCTCCCGTTTTCAGGTCAAGCCTAGCGCCTGCGGTCCCGCACTGCCACCCCGTAGGGTGGGCAATATTGCCCACCCTACTGCTCAGCCCAGCGGCCCCGGCCGGCGTTCCTCGGTCAAAAGCACGTTCGCCTCGACGTTGCCGACCCCTGGCAGCGTCATGATCCGGCGTCGCAGCACCCGCTCGAAATCGGCGATGTCGCGGGCGACGACCCGCAGGCGATAGTCGAAAAGCCCCAGCACATGCTGCACCACCTGCACTTCCGGGATCGCCTGCACGGCGCGTTCAAAGTCCTCCAGACTGACGCGGCCCTTGGTCGCCAGCTTCACGCCCAGAAAGACCGTGACCCCGAAGCCCAGCGCCGCGCGGTCGACCTCCACGGCCAGGCCGTTCAGCACCCCCGCCTCCTGCAGCCGCCTGACCCGCCGCCAGGCCGCAGGCTGCGACAGGTCGAGGCGCCGCCCCAGTTCCCCCGCCGACAGCGTGCCATCCCCCACCAGCGCCCGCAGGATCGCCCGGTCGGTGTCATCCAGATCGATCACAGCGGAATGCCCCCCGTCGCCTTGATGGTCGCGACCAGCATCAGGGCCTCGACCTCGGCGATATGCGGCAGGGTCAGGATGCGGTCGCGGTAGATGCCGGTCCAGTGGCCCATGTCGCGGGCGATCACGTTCAGGCGCACATCGACACGGCCGAGGAAGGTCTCGATCGCGATGACCTCTGGCACGTCCCTTGCGGCCGCGATGAATTCATCGAAGGCGCGGGGGTTGGTCTTGTCCAGCGTGAAGCGAAGGCTGACCTCGACCGCATAGCCCAGGGCCCGCCAGTCGATCAGCGCGCCTTCGGAACGGATCACGCCGGCTTCGCGCAGCCGGTCCAGCCTGCGCCACAGTGTCGCCGGCGTCACCCCGGCGCGCGTCGCCAGCACCGCCCGCTCCAGCCCCGGCTCGGCCAGCCAATGGCGCAGGATGCGGCGGTCCGTGTCGTCGATCTGCATGAAAATCTCACGATCATCCGATTTCAGGAATGATCTTTCGCATACTGCACCATATTCGTCAAAGATTGCACGGGTTCCGCGCCAGGAATCCCTATTGTCGCCCCATCAACCAGATGGAGGACGCCATGCGCGTTTACTACGACCGCGACTGCGATGTGAACCTGATCAAGGACAAGAAGGTGGCGATCCTCGGCTACGGCAGCCAGGGCCATGCCCATGCGCTGAACCTGCGCGATTCGGGGGCGAAGAATGTCGTCGTGGCGCTGCGTCCCGGTTCGGCCAGCGCCAAGAAATGCGAAGCCGAGGGCCTGAAGGTCATGGACATCGCCGAGGCCGCCAAATGGTGCGACCTGATCATGTTCACCATGCCCGATGAACTTCAGGCCGCGACCTACAAGCAGTATGTCCACGACAACCTGCGCGAGGGCAGCGCCATCGCCTTCGCCCACGGGCTGAACGTCCACTTCGGGCTGATCGAGCCGAAAAAGGGCGTCGACGTCATCATGATGGCCCCCAAGGGCCCCGGCCACACCGTGCGCGGCGAATACACCAAGGGCGGCGGCGTGCCCTGCCTGGTTGCCGTCCACCAGGACGCGACCGGCCGCGCGATGGAGATCGGCCTCTCCTACTGTTCGGCCATCGGCGGCGGCCGCTCCGGCATCATCGAGACCAACTTCCGCCAGGAATGCGAAACCGACCTCTTCGGCGAACAGGCGGTGCTGTGCGGCGGCCTGGTCGAGCTGATCCGCATGGGCTTCGAGACCCTGGTCGAAGCCGGCTACGAGCCCGAGATGGCCTATTTCGAGTGCCTGCACGAAGTGAAGCTGATCGTGGACCTGATCTACGAAGGCGGCATCGCGAACATGAACTACTCGATCTCGAACACCGCCGAGTACGGCGAATACGTCTCGGGCCCGCGCATCCTGCCCTATGCCGAAACCAAGGCCCGGATGAAAGAGGTCCTGACCGACATCCAGACCGGCAAGTTCGTGCGCGACTTCATGCAGGAAAACGCCGTCGGCCAGCCGTTCTTCAAGGCGACCCGCCGGATCAACGACGAGCACCAGATCGAACAGGTGGGCGAGAAGCTGCGCGCGATGATGCCCTGGATCTCCAAGGGCAAGATGGTCGACAAGGCCCGGAACTGAGACCCCGACACCGAAAGGGCGCCCCCGCGGGCGCCCTTTTTTCCTACGGCTCGTCTTCCTACCCAGGTCAAAGGGCACCCCACGGTGCCGTCATCATCCCAACCGCGCCGGGACGACCCGGTTCCGTTTTCCTTTGAATTCCCCGGGTGGCTTTGGCACCTTGCCGCCGAGATGCCGAAAGGGGCGACCGCCAGATGGCCACCGTTATCATCCTGATGCCGACCGGCGGCCAGGTCCACACGCCCGCCATGCTCAGCCTGATCGGCCTTACGCAGGCGATGGCCCGTCGCAAGGTCGCCTTCGCGGTGAGGACCTGGGAATGGTCCGACCTCGTCATCTCGCGCAATTACCTGATGTCGTATTTCCTGGCGCAGAAGCAGTTCACCCATGCCCTGCTCCTGGACAGCGACATGAGCTATCCGGCCCAGCTTTTCTTCGACCTGCTCGACTTCGATGCCGACTTCACCTGCGCGCCCTATCCGCAGCGCCAGATGCGCTGGCAGGCCTTTCGCACCCTGATCGAAGCCGAAGCCGCAAAGCCCCAGGCCATGCGCGCCTCGACCGCCGACCTGCTGGCCCGGTCGCTGCGCTACAATGTCGCCGAGACCTTCGAGGCGGGCCAACCCTGGCCGCACGAGGTGCGGGGCGGCTTCCGCAAGGTCCCCGGCGTCGGCACCGGCTTCCTTCTGCTGCGCCGCGCCGTGCCCGAGCGCATGGTCGCCACCGGCACCGCGAAACCCGTCCCCGGCTTCAACGGCCCCGGCTACCCCGGCGCGGATTTCCACGACTTCTTCAGCCACCTGCGCGGGCGCGACGGCGCGGTGATGCATGGCGAGGACACCTCGTTCTGCCGCCGCTGGGTCGCGGGCTGCAACGGCGAGATCTGGTGCCACGAGACCGCGAAGATCACCCACCACGGCAGCCTGGCCTATTCGGGCGACTATGCTCTTGCCCGCAGAACGGGCAAACCGGACTGAATGTCCCCGGCCTGGTGGCGCTGCCCCGGCTTTCCACACGCAAGGACTGCGCGAATCCCCGGCCTTGTGGCATCCTGACCGGAATCGGCTGTCATGCGGGGTGTCATTGGTGTCATTGCTTGCGCGGTCCTCCCCGTTGACCGCCCCGATCCTGCAACGACTGCTCGGGCCCGGCCAGCCGGACAGTCAGGTCCTGCAACCCGCCGAGACTGTCGCCGTGCGCCCGCCGGCCTGCCTGGACGGAATGCTTGACCGTGTCACCGGAACCGACGAACATTCGACAATCGCCTACCACGTGCAGGTGGCCCGCGAGACCGTCGTCACCCATGCCCCGGTCCTGCGGCATGTCTGGCGCTCGGCCCTGGTCCGTCGCGCCGGCTTTGCGACCTGGCGCAAGCATGAACGCTACGGCAAGGGGTTCGGACTGTCCGACATTGTCCGGCCGGTCGCGCAGGTGCCGGTCCTGCGCTATTGCCACAGCTGGGTCAGCTGGCGCTACTTCGGGCACTGGCTGACCGATTCCATCCCGACCGCCCTGATCGAGCCGGAGGTCGGCGCACTCTGGATGCCACATGACCCGGCCTGGGCGCATTGCCCCGCCTATCTGGAGGCTCTGGCGCTGCCCGCCCTGCCCGACCGGCCGGTCCTGGCCGACCAGCTTGTCACCTACCAGGACTTCGGTCAGGGCAGCCACAAGGTCGCCCGCTACAACCGCATCCGGGACCAGCTTCAGGCCCGGTACGGCAGTCCGGGCGAAACGGCGGTCTATCTGCGCCGCGGCCGGACCGGGGCGCCGCGCTGGATCGCGAACGAGGACACCCTGATCGAAGCGCTGCTCGCCCGGAACTGGCAGGTGATCGACATCGCCAACACCTCGGTCGAGACGATGCAGCGCGCACTTTGTGCCGCAAGGATCGTGGTCAGCATCGACGGCAGTCATCTGGATCACGCGCATCTGTCGCTTCGGCCCGGCAGCAGGATGGTGGTCCTGGTGCCGCAGGACCGCTTTACCCTGCGCCAGGTCGGACTGTCGCGTGCTCATGATGTGGCCCCGGGATTCGTGGTGCTGAAAGGCTCGGTCGAGACCGGGTATCACGCCGATCTTGACGAAATCCTGCGGACAGTGGACCTCACCGAAGCTGCGGCCTGATCCACGGCCTGGCTGGCGCCGGTCGGCCTGATCCGACCGGATCTTGCCTGACGTGCAGGCCCGCGGGCAAATGGCAAGACCGCCTTGCCGCGACCGGGCAGCTTGTCGAGGTCAGACCGCCGCCTCCACCGCGCCGACGATCTCGTCGACCACGGCGGCAAGCAGGGTCTCGTCCTCGCATTCTGCCATGACCCGGATCAGCGGCTCGGTCCCCGATTTCCGGATCAGGATGCGACCCAGCCCCGCGATCCGCTGCTCGCTGGCCCGAATCACCTCTTGCACCGCGGCGACGTCCAGCGGCCTGGCCCCGGCACTGAACCGGACATTCCTCAGCATCTGCGGCACCGTCGCGAAGGACCGGGCCAGCTCTGACGCCGGCCGCCCGGTCCGGACCATCTCGGACAGGAACTGCAGGCCGGCGACCAGCCCGTCCCCGGTCGTCGCATAGTCGGTCATCACGATGTGGCCCGATTGCTCGCCGCCCAGGTTGAACCCGCCCTCGCGCATGCGTTCCACCACGTAGCGGTCGCCCACCGCCGTCCGCTCCAGCCGCAGCCCGCGCCCTTCCAGGAACCGCTCCAGCCCCAGGTTCGACATCACCGTCGCCACCAGGGCGCCGCCCGACAGCCGCCCTTCCTCGGCCCAACGCGCGGCCAGCAGCGCCATGATCTGATCCCCGTCCGCGACGCGACCCGTCTCGTCCAGGATCATGATCCGGTCGGCATCGCCATCCAGCGAAATCCCGATATGCGCGCCGTGAGCGACCACCGCCTCGGCGGCGGTCTCGGTATGGGTCGAGCCGCAGCGGTCGTTGATGTTGGTCCCGTTCGGGTGGACGCCGACCGGGATCACCTCGGCCCCCAGCTCCCACAGGACTTCGGGCGCCGCCTTGTAGGCCGCCCCGTTCGCGCAGTCGATCACCACCTTCAGCCCATCCAGCCGCAGGCCCGTCGGGAACGAGGTCTTGACGAATTCCTGATACCGCCCGCGCCCGTCCTCGATCCGCTTGGCGCGGCCGATGTTCTCGGGCTTGGCCGGCTGGATCTCGCCCTCGACCATCGCCTCGATCTCGGCCTCGGCGGCGTCCGACAGCTTGAACCCGTCCGGCCCGAAGAACTTGATCCCGTTGTCCTGGTGCGGGTTGTGGCTGGCGCTGATCATCACCCCCACATCGGCCCGCATCGACCGCGTGAGGTAGCCCACCGCCGGGGTCGGCACCGGACCCAGAAGCAGCACGTTCATGCCCGTCGAACAGAACCCCGCCGTCAGCGCGTTTTCCAGCATGTATCCCGAAAGCCGGGTGTCCTTGCCGATCACCACGCGATGCGCGGCCGAGCCGTCCCGGCGGAAGTACCGACCCGCCGCCGCGCCCAGTTTCAGCGCAAGCTCTGCCGTCATCGGCCAGCTGTTCGCCCGCCCCCGGACGCCATCGGTGCCAAATAGCTTGCGAGTCATGCGTCAGTCTCCAGGTGATCGGTGTTCATTGCCTGCCACAGCCGCAGCGCCTGCCGCATCTCGGCCACGTCATGCACGCGGGTGATCTGCACGCCCTGCGCCACCCCGGCCAGCGCGGTCGCGATGGAGCCAGGGGCGCGGTCCTCGGGCCGGTCGGCGCCGCCGATGGACCCGATGAACCGCTTGCGGGACGTGCCAAGCAGGATCGCGCAGCCAAGGCCGTGGAACAGCGACAGCCCGCGCAGCAGGGCCAGGTTGTGCGAACGGGTCTTCCCGAAGCCGATGCCGGGGTCCAGCACGATCCGCCCGCGGTCGATCCCCAGCGCCTCGGCCCGCGCCAGCCGCGCCGCAAGGGCATCAAAGACGTCCAGCAGCACGTCGGCATAAAGCGGGTTGTCCTGCATGGTTGCGGGCACGCCCTGGGCATGCATCAGCACGACCGGAGCCGCACTGCGCGCCACCAGCGGCCCCAGCCTCGGATCGAAGTCGAAGGCCGAAACGTCGTTGACGACGGTCGCCCCCGCCAGAAGCGCCGCCTCGGCCACCGCGGCCTTGCGGGTGTCGATGGAAAGCGGGGCGGTCAGCCCCCCGGCCCGCAACGCCTGGATGACCGGAACCGTGCGGGCGATTTCCTCGGCCACCGGAACCTCGACCGCGCCGGGACGGGTGCTTTCGCCGCCGATGTCGACGATCTCGGCCGCCGCCGCCATCGCGCGGGCCTGCGCCACGGCGGCCTCGGCCCCCAGGAACCGGCCGCCATCGGAAAAACTGTCAGGCGTCACGTTCAGGATGCCCATCAGGCGCGGCCGGTCCAGCACCAGCCCGGCAAGGTCGGGCCGAGGCGCGGTCAGGCGGTGCAGGACCGGCGCTGGCAGCTCATGCGCGGCGATGATCCGGCCTTTGGCAACGCGGGACAGCACCTCGACGCGGTCGAACCAGCACCAGCCGCCCGCCAGCGCAAGCGCGCCCGCAGGCCGGGCCGGATCGGTCATCGCGATGGGGCGGAAGTATTCCATGCCCCCGGAGTGGCCGATGGTCCGCCGCTTTTCAAGAGGGAAGCGTCAGGCCCGCCGCACCGGAACGCGGCTTCCTGCCGGGACTGCAACCTCGCCGTGAACAACCAGCGCCGAGGCCGACATCGTTTCCGCCAGCCACAGGGCAAGGCTGACCGGCTCGGACCCCTTCGGCCCGTCCACCGCGTCCAGCACCAGCTTGGACGGCGCCCAGACCAGCGACTGACCGCGCTTGATCGCCCAGTCGATTTCCGTCCGCGTCGCCACCACCACGCAGCGCGGATCGCGGGCGGCAAGGGTCCAGGCGTTCTGCTCCATCGCCAGCAGATCGACCCGGCGCTGAGTCGGCTTGTGGCCGGTCAGCGGGCGCGGCAGATCGGGCAGGCCGACGGCCAGGATCAGCGGCAACCCCTCGGACAGCAGCGCATCCAGCCGGGCCGAGAGATCGGCGGCATGGATCGTCGGGTTGTCCAGGAAGACGACCAGCGGATGCACCGCCTCCATCCCCTCGTCGCCCGCCTTCTGGACAGGGCGTTCGGCGCGGGACCGCACGATTTCCACGCCCAGGGCATAGGGGCCGATGTCCAGCTTCTCGATCCGGACGAAGACCCGCATCGCGGCGGGTTCGGCCAGGATGCGCTCGGCCACCCGTTCGGCCAGGGTTTCCAGCAGGTTCAGTCGTTCGGCCGCAAGCTCGGCGTCGATGGCTTCGGTGATCCGGTCGTAGGACAGGATGCGGTCAACGTCATCCTCCAGCGGTTCGGTGACCGGGCGCACCTCGACCACCACGTTGAAGCGCAGGCGCTGCTTGTGGCCGCGCTCTTTCTGGAAGGCGCCGATGTCGGCCTCGACCACATGGTCGCGCAGACTGATCCGGTCGCGCGGAGCGGCCCCTGCCGAGGCCTCGGCCCGATCCTCGGGATGGGCGAAGGCAAGCTCGATGTCGGACATGGTCATGGGCGCCTCCGCGGTTCGGCCCGTCATACCATGCGGCGCGCGGCGGCCAAGCGAGAAGGCGTCACCGAACGCGCATTGGCCGACATCAGCCCCGGCTGCCCGGTTGGCGGTAGAAGAGATGCGCGCCGATGGCCGTGGTTCTGGGAAACCGCTTCGACCAGCTTGGCTTGACGGCCCGAGTGTGGAAATGCGTGGCCCCGTCGGTCAGCACCCGCGGCGCGCCGTCCAGCATGGCCTGCGCGATCCGACCCGCAATATCGGCCGCGCGCTTTTCGCGCATCGTCACCTTGCCCTGGCAGACGTAGGAAAACTGGCATCCCCCGCCGCCGCGCTGCTTGACCACGCCGCAGATCGTGCTGGGGTAAAGCGGGCTGTCGACGCGGTTCAGGATCACTTCCGCCACCGCGATCTGCCCCTCCAGGCTTTCGCCGCGCGCCTCGAAATACAGCGCCTCGGTCAGGCATTCCCACTGCGCATCGCCCGAAGGCGCGGGGCGCGCCAAGAGCCAGTCCTCGGTGATCCCGTCGGTCATCGCGATGGCGGGCAAGGGACCGTTCAGGTCTGGCCGGGGCAGGCGCTTCAGGTCGGGGCCAAGGGCGGCCGACTGAAAGCCGAACATGCCGGGCGGCCAGCTGGCATCGGCCAAGGCGGTCGTGGCCGCCAGGGCCAGCGCCACCGCGAGGGTCAGAATGCGTTTCATCTGCTCTTTTCCGTCTTTGGTGTCCGGCGGGCGTGTCCCCACCTTTGCAAGCAGCAGGCGACCTATGGGCTATGGTCCCGGCGGTCCACCGCTGTTGCCGAAATGCCACGGATTTCAATGCTGCATGAGCGAGATACCGCCGAAAATCGGGCGGAATCCCTTGAGAAATCGTTACATGTCGCTGTTTTTAAACGACTTTCGCCCTGTCGTTGAGCGCAAGGTGCGCTGCGGCCAGTCGCGCCATCGGCACCCGGTAGGGCGAGCAGGACACGTAATCGAACCCCGCCTGTCGGCAGAAGGCGATGGATTCCGGGTTTCCGCCATGCTCGCCGCAGATGGAAAGAGTCAGGTCTTTCCGTGTCTTGCGGCCCCGCTCGGCCCCGATGTGCAAAAGCTCGCCCACCCCGTCGATGTCCAGGATGTGGAACGGGTCCTCGGGGAAGACCCCCAGCTGGACATAGGTGTTCATGAAGCGGCCCGCGTCATCCCTGCTCAACCCGTAGGTCATCTGGGTCAGGTCGTTCGTGCCAAAGGACAGGAAGGCGGCGTGCTGGGCGATCTCTCCGGCCCGCAGCGCGGCGCGCGGGGTTTCGACCATGACACCCAGCTTGTAGTCGAAACTTGCCCCGGCCCTGGTGCGCACCATCGCCGCCACCGCGTCGATCCGGGTTTTCACCAGCTCCACCTCGCGCCGCGCACTGACCAGGGGGATCATGATCTCGGGCACCACGGGGGCACCGCGACGGGCGCTTTCCAGCGTCGCCTCGAAGATCGCCTGAGCCTGCATGTCGTAGATTTCCGGCAGAACCACGCCAAGGCGCACCCCCCGCATCCCCAGCATCGGGTTCACCTCGGTCAACGCCTCGGCGCGGCGGGTGACTTCGCTCAGGGGGCGGTCCAGGGCCTCGGCCAGATCGCGCAGACCTTCGCGGTCCGAGGGCAGGAATTCGTGCAACGGAGGGTCGAACAGGCGGATGCAGACCGGCAAGCCTTGCATGATTTCAAAGAGTTGCACGAAGTCCGCCCGCTGCATCGGCAAAAGCCGCGCCAGCGCCGCCGCCCGGTCGCCGGGCGTGTCGGCGAAGATCATCTCGCGCATGACGATCAGCCGGTCCTCGTCGAAGAACATGTGTTCCGTGCGGCAAAGGCCGATGCCCTCGGCCTCGAACTTGCGGGCGGTTTCGGCATCGGCGGGGGTGTCGGCATTGGCCCGGATGCCGATGTCGCGCACCTCGTCGGCCCAGGCCAGCAGCCTGCGGAAACTGTCGTCCAGGGCCGGGGGCAGCATCTCGGCCGCACCGGCCAGCGCCTCGCCCCTGGTGCCGTCCAGCGTCACCACGTCGCCCTCGCGGAAGACGCGGCCATCCGCTGTCGTCAGCTTCTTGTCGCGCGTGTCCATCCGCACTTCGGACGCGCCCACCACGCAGGGCAGGCCAAGCCCGCGCGCGATCACCGCCGCGTGGCTGGTCATGCCACCGCGTTCGGTCAGCACCGCCGCCGACGAATGCATGCCCCGGATGTCCTCGGGCGCCGTCTCGCGCCGCACCAGGATACAGGCCTCGCCCCGCGCCGCGGCCGCCTGCGCTGCCGAGGACGAGAACACCAGAATCCCCGTGGCCGCCCCCGGCGACGCCGCGATCCCCCGGGCGATGACATCGCGTTCCCCGCGCGGATCGACCTGGTGGTGCAAAAGCTCGGACAGCGCGCGCGGTTCGACCCGCAGCACCGCCTCGTTGCGCGGGATGATCCCGTCTTCGGCCAAGGCCACCGCGATCCGCAGCCCGGCCCGCACCGAGCGTTGCACCTTGACCGCGTCCAGCACCGCCAGCCGGCCATCCTCGACGGTGAACTCGATCTGCATCTCTTCGCGCAGACGCTGGCGGCAGACCGCGCCGTAATCGACCAGCCGGCCGAAAACCTCGGGCGCCACATCCTCCAGCGAGGGGCCGCGCGCGTCGCGGGTCAGATACAGCGCCTCGGTCGTCTTCAAGGCGTCGCGGCCCTGGCTCTGGCCCAGGTAGCGCCCGGTGATCTGCTGCTGGCCGGTCACCGGATCGACGAACTGGATCACGCCCGAGCCGCTGATCCCCTGCCCGATCCCCTGCGCCATTTCCTGCACGACCAGCCCAAGCGCCGCCTCGGCCGGTGCGCCCTTGGCCTGCCGCAGCAGCCGCGCCGAGGTTCCCTCCCAGGCCCGCGCCATGCTGCGGAGCACTTCGGAAAGCTGCCGCGCGGGCTCTTGCGGGAAAGGCTCGTCGGTCTCGACCTCGTACTCGCGCAAGGCGTCGCGCAAGGCTCCCGGCCCCGGCTTCAGCCCGTCGAAGACTTCCGGGTCCAGCCGTGCGACGTGGATCGCATAGGCCTGCACGAAGCGCAGGTAAAGCGCATCCGCCGCCGCCTCGCCATGCGTTTCGGCCAGCCGGGCGTGACGCTTGGCGTTCAGCCCGATGTTCAGGATCGTCGCCGGGCCGCCCCAATCGGGATTGACCGGGCTGGGACGCACGCTGATCAGCGGTCCATCGCCGAAATTGTCAAGGATTCCAGCGGCATCCACCCCATGCCCCGCCGCGATGGCGCGGAGGGTGGTGGCCGACAGCGCCACGGATTTCGGCACCGGCAGGTCCAGCCGCATCAGCCGCTGCAGGCACTTGGCCCGCCAGCCGTGGCTTGCCGCCAGTATCCGCGCCGAGGGCGTGATCTGCGCAAACTCCGCGATGGGGTCATGTTTCTGCACTGCAGCACCTTTTGTTCAGGTGCAGAATACGCCGAAACCCCTGTCATTCAAGCGTGACATGCCAGTGCGGTGACGAATCTTTGGGCGCCCCTCAGCCCTCGATGCGGGAAAGGTCGGCAACCCCAGAGCAGATGGCCCGGATGCGGTGCAGAAGGTTCAGCCGGTTGCGCCGGATGATCTGGTTGTCGCTGTTGACCTGGACGGCGGTGAAGAAGGCGTCGATGGGGGCGCGAAGGTCGGCCATCGCGGCCATCGCGGTCCCGAAATCCTCGGCCTGCATCGCCGGAGTGATCGTCGCCTCGGCCCTGTCCAGCGCCACAAACAGCGCCCGCTCTTCGTCCGTCTCGGCAAACTTCGGGTCCGCCCCGAACGAGTATTCGACCCCGTCCTTCGCCTCGGCCTGGCTGAGGATGTTGTTCGCCCGCTTGTAGCCCTGCAGCAGGTTCGCCCCGTCCTCGGTCTTCAGCGTTTCGCTCAGCGCGGTGGCCCGCTTGACGAGCAGCGTCAGGTCGTCATTCCCCGGCATGGCAAGGCAGGCGTCGATGATGTCGTGCCGGATGCCCTGATCCTTGAGGTAGACCTTGAGGCGGTCGTGGAAGAAGGAGAGGAGGTCGGATGCTATCGAGTTTCCGGCCTCGTACAAAGCTGTCGAGTAACGATCAGTGCGCACATCCTTTGATCCGGCCCGATCAAGTATTTTTGCGGCAAGACCTAACTGAACAACGAAATAAGCCAACTTGCTGCGGAGGGCGATCCGCGCCCCATTCCCCAACACCAACCGAACCACCCCCAACGCCGCGCGCCGCAGCGCGTAGGGGTCTTTGCTTCCGGTCGGCTTTTCGTCAATCGCCCAGAACCCGGTCAGCGTGTCGATCTTGTCGGCCAGCGCCACGGCGACGGACACTGGCTCGGTCGGAACCGAGTCGCTTTCTCCCTTCGGCCGCCAGTGGTCCCGCGCCGCGTCGGCAATCGCGGATTCCCGCCCCGCACTTGACCCGGATTCCCGCCCCGGACTTGATCCGGGAGCCCGCCCCGGACTTGATCCGGGGACTCCCTCCGATCCGGCGAGGCCCCGGCTCGGGGGCCGGGGCGGGTTTTCGTGCAACGCCGCCTGCGCGTAATAGCGGCCCATCACGCCCTGCAACTCGGGGAATTCCCCCACCATCGCCGACCGCAGGTCAAGCTTGGCAATCCTTGCCGCATGTTCCGCATCGTCCGCATCCGCCCCGACCAAGGGCGCAATCTCTCGCGCCAGGGCCGCGATCCGCTCGATCCGGTCGGCCTGCGAGCCCAGCTTGTTGTGGAAGGTGACGGCGCGCAGCCCCTCGGCCCACTCTGCCATCCCGGCCTTCGCGACCCGCAAGTCGTTCTCCCAGAAGAACTTCGCGTCCGACAGGCGGGCCGCCAGCACCTTCTGGTTGCCCTTCAGGATCACCTCGCCGCCATCCGCGGCCTCGATGTTGGCGACAGTCACGAAGCCTTCGATCCGCCCGGTCCTGGGGTTCCGGACCGAGAAGAACTTCTGGTGTTCCTTCATGCTGGTCTGCAGCACCTCGGGCGGCAGGCCAAGGAACTGCTCGGCGATCCGCCCCATCAGCGGCACCGGCCATTCCACCAGCCCCGCCACTTCGGTCAGAAGCGCTGGGTCAGCCACGAGCTCCATCCCCGCCGCAAAGGCCAGGTTCTGCGCCCCCTGCCAGATCGCGGCCTCGCGTTCGGCACTGTCCAGCACGACATGCGCCCGCTTCAGCTTGACCACATAGTCGTCGAAGCCGGTGACGGTGAAGCGCCCGATCCCCATGAAGCGGTGGCCTTCGGTCACGTTGCCCGCCACGATCCCGTCGACCGCCACCGGCACGACATGGGCGCCGGTCTCGTCGGACAGCAGGCAGAGGATCGACTGCAACGGCCGCACCCAGCGCAAGGTCCCCGAGCCCCAGCGCATCGACTTTGGCCAGGGGAAAGTGCGGATCACCGCCTCCAGCACCTCGGCCACGATCTCGGCCGCCTGACGGCCGGGCTTTTCCACCACGGCATAGAAGGTCTCGCCCTTCTTGTCCGCCCGCCGCTCCAGCTGGTCCAGCGTCAGACCGGTGGACCGCAGAAACCCCTCCACCGCCTGCGCCGGGGCGCTGGTCGAAGGCCCCTTCCGCTCCTCCCGCACCGGGCGAGACTCGGAGGTCAGCCCTTCCACCGACAGCACCAGCCGCCGCGGTGTCGAGAACGCCCCGGCGCTGGCATAGGTCAGCCCCGCCTCGACCAGCCCGTCGGTCACCAGCTTGCGCAGGTCCTCGCGGGCGCGGGCCTGCATCCGGGCCGGAATTTCCTCGGAGAAGAGTTCGATCAGCAGGTCGGGCATTTCGGGTTCCTAGATCCAGTCGAGGTTCACGCGGGCGGGCGGATAGGCGGCGGCGATGGCAGCGCGCAGGTCGGCAAAGCGGGGGCGCAGGTCCTTGAACTTGTGCTCGTGGGTCTCGGCGACGGTCAGCTGGATCTGGTCGAAAAGCCGCGCCTCCAGCATCGCGCCCAGCAGGTCAAGCTCGGCGCCCTCGATGTCCATCTTGACGAAGGCGACCCGGTCATGAGCGTCCAACAGCCCGCGCAGAAAGGCCGGGAAGTCGGTCAGCGCCACGTCGATTCCCTGCCCGTCGATCCCCTGCCCGTCGATCCCCTGCCCTTCGGCAATGTTGTGGCCCCCGGAAACGACAGTGCTTTTCACGCAGGCGAAGTCGGGGTTGGCGTCCCAGTTCGCCGCCCGCATCAGCCGCACGGTCCCTGCCGTGACCCCGACCGCCGCCGCATGCAGCGTCACGTTGGCTGCCGTGGCAAAGCGGTCCTGCAGATGCGCCAGGTTGTAGGGGTCCGGCTCGAAGGCATGGACCGTGGCACCCGACGCGGCCAGCACCTCGGTCACATCGCCCCGGTTCGCGCCGCAGTCCACCACCACATCCCCTGGCCGCAGCATCGAGACCACCCCCGCCAGAAGCCCCTCGGCCCGCGCATGGCGCAGGTCGCGCTTGTGACGGCGCTTCAGCTTTCTCAGGGCGTCCTCGGCCTCGGCCATGCTCACTCCGCGAGGTTGCCGTTCAGCTGATGCCAGGCAAAGGCGCGCCCGTCGGAGAAGACGGCCACGACCCGGTCGACACCGGGATGGATCTCCAGCTCGGACAGGAAGGCCAGCGCCTCGCCGCTTTGCAGCGCCTGACCGATGGCCCGCGCGTCAAAGCAGTCGAAGGCGCGCGGCGCGACCAGCGGCTCGGCCGCCGGGTAGGCGCGGTAGGTCTCGCTCAGCATCGCCAACGACAGGGGCGTCGTGAAACAGGCGCGGAACTTGATCGGAGAGCTGACCGCGTCGATCCCCTCGACCGCTTCGACCACAATGGCCTCGGGCTGATCGCCGGTCAGCGGCACCAGCCGGATTTCCGCGCCGGGCTGGAAGGCGACGGGTTCATAGAAGGCGCGTTCGGCGGTGTACCACAGAAAGGCACCAGCGGCGGCTGCGACGATCAGGATGGCCCCCACGATCAGCTTGGCGACATTCACAGGTCCGCCCCCGCTTCGGTCTGGCGGAAGGCATCGGCGCATTGCTTTGCCAAAGCCCGCACCCGACCGATATAGGCCTGCCGCTCGGTGACCGAGATCACGCCGCGCGCATCCAGCAGGTTGAACAGATGGCTCGCCTTGATCGTCTGGTCATAGGCGGGATGCGCCATGATGATCCGTTTGCCGGACTTCGGGTCCTGCGCGTCGAACGCAAGCAGCCGCTCACATTCGGCCTCGGCATCCTTAAAGTGCTGGAACAGCATCTCGGTATCGGCCCCGTCAAAGTTGTGGCGGCTGTATTCCTCTTCCGTCTGGCGGAAGATGTCGCCGTATTTCAGCGGGATCGGGCTGTCGGGGTCGTTGAAGGGCATGTCCATCACGTGGTCGATGCCCATCACGTACATCGCCAACCGCTCCAGCCCGTAGGTCAGCTCGCCCGAGACCGGCTTGCAGTCATGCCCGCCGACCTGCTGGAAATAGGTGAACTGGCTGACCTCCATCCCGTCGCACCAGACCTCCCAGCCCAGGCCCCAGGCGCCCAGCGTCGGGCTTTCCCAGTCGTCCTCGACAAAGCGGATGTCGTGCAGGCCAAGGTCGATCCCGATGGCCGCAAGCGAGCCGAGATACAGCGCCTGCAGGTCGGGCGGCGAGGGTTTGATGATGACCTGATACTGGTAATAATGCTGCAGCCGGTTCGGGTTCTCGCCATAGCGCCCGTCGGTGGGCCGGCGCGAGGGCTGGACGTAGGCGGCCGCCCAGGGCCTGGTCCCCAGGGACCGCAGCGTCGTCGCCGGGTGGAAGGTGCCCGCGCCGACCTCCATGTCATAGGGTTGCAGCACCGCGCAGCCCTGCGCCGCCCAATAGGACTGCAGCCGCAGGATGATCTCCTGAAAGCTTCGGGGCGTGGTCGGGGTGTCGGACATGGGCGGCCTCTGGCAGGGGTGGAGCGGGGGCTGAACTTGCGCCTTCCCTATCCACTGGGGGCCAAAGGGTCAATTCCGGAAAGGACCGGCGCAAACGTGACCGGTTTCACCCTTGCCGCCGCACGCGCACTGACTAAAGGTGCGCAAAACGCCTTGCGCAGGACCGCCTCATGTTCAGACCCGTTGCCGTGTTTGCCCTTCTTCTGTCCGCATTGCTGCTTGTGCACCCCAGGGCAGGCGCCGCCCAGGACGCCCAGGTCTACATCCAGGTCGAGGCGCAGCCCGACCGCGCCACCGCCGAGACCCGCGCCCAGGCCTACAGCGCGCTTTTCCCCGAAACCGTCGGCTTCGAGCTGCGCTCCGGCTGGTTCGGCATCCACCTTGGACCCTACCCCCCCGAGGAAGCGGCCGCGCTTCTGGCCAGCCTGAAATCCGAACGCCTGATCCCGTCCGACAGCTTCATCGCCTTTGCCCGCGACCTGCGTGACCCGTTCTGGCCCGCCGCAGGCGCCGCCGAAGGCAATGCCGCGCCCGCACAGGTCGACCCCGCCGCAGACCCCGCCGCAGACCCCGCCGCGACTCCGGCAGCCGGGACGACCGCCGCCCCCCAACCCGCCGCCGAACCCGCGCCCGACCCGGCGGCGAACCCGGCGGCGGTCGAGGTCCCGGACGAAGACCGCCAGCAGGCCCGCGACAGCGAGGCCCTGCTGACGCCAGAGGACCGCAAGACGCTTCAGACCGCGCTGCAGTGGTTCGGTTACTACCCCTCGGCCATCGACGGCGCCTTCGGGCCGGGCACCCGCAATGCCATGACCGGCTGGCAAGGGGCCCGCGGCTACCAGGCCACCGGCATCCTGACCACCCGCCAGCGCCGCGAGCTGCTGGACGCCTGGCAGGGCGAGCTTGCCGCCTTCGGCTTCCAGGAGGTGATCGAGGCCGAATCCGGCATCACCGTCACCCTGCCCCTGGGTCTGGTGGAGTTCGACCATTACGAGCCGCCCTTCGTCCACTATCGCGCCAGGGCAGAGGGCGCACCGAAGATCGTCCTGATCTCGCAGCCTGGCGACCAGGCGGCGCTTTTCGGGCTGTATGACGTGTTGCAGACCCTGGACGCCGTCCCGCTTGACGGCGCGCGCGACCGTGACGACCGCAGCTTCCGGATCCGCGGCACCTCGGCCAAGGCCGATACGACCGTCTATGCGGAACGGAACGGCGACCGGATCAAGGGCTGGATGCTGATCTCCACCCCCGGCAACGAGGGCCGCGATGCCCGCATCCTCAGGGTGCTGCAGGACAGCTTCTCGCCCGACGGCGACTCTGTCCTTGACCCCGGCATGGTGGCGATGGACGCGGGCGCCAGGGCCGGACTTCTTGCGGGGCTCGAGGTCCGCAAGCCGAAGTTCAGCCGGACCGGCTTTTTCGTCTCGGCCGACGGCGCGGTCGTGACCACCGTCGAGGCCGTCACCCAATGCGGCCGCGTCACCATCGACCGCACCACCGAAGCCGAGGTCACGCTTTCTGACGCCACCGCGGGCCTGGCACTGCTCAGGCCGAAGTCCGCCCTCGCCCCCCGCGCCGTCGCCGCATTCGCCACTGCGTCGATCCGCCCCGGCAGCGAGGTCTCGGTGCCCGGCTATTCCTACGAAGACCGCCTGCCCGCCCCGGTGCTGACCTTCGGCACCTTCGAGGACGCCCAGGGCCTGAACGGCGAAGCGGGCCTTGCGCGCCTGACGCTGCAATCCCTGCCGGGCGATGCGGGCGGGGCCGTGCTGGACGGGACCGGCGCGGTGCTGGGCATGCTTCTGCCCGCAGCGCCGCAGGGCGGCAAGCAGCTTCCCGCCGGGGTCGCCTTCGCGCTTTCAGGGGCCGAGATCACCCGGCAGCTGACCGCAAGCGGCCTTGCCGCGCAGACCCCGACGGCACCGGCCCCGCTGACCCCCGGCGCATTGGCCGAGCTGGCGACGGGCATGACCGCGCTCATCTCCTGCTGGGAGTGACCCTGCCGATCGCGTGCCGACAACCGCGCAGCCGCCGGTCCGAGGAGGAGACGCAGTCGAACGACGAGGCGTCCCTCAGCGCCGCCAGAAGCTTGGCAGCACCATCACAAGGATCGCCAGCAGTCCAAGGCGGCCCAGGATCATGCACAGCGTCATGATCGCGATGGCACCGGGCGGAAAGTCGATGAAGGTCCCGGTCCGCTCGACCAGGGGTCCGAAGCCGTAGCCGACGTTGCCAAGCGTGGTCCAGACCGCGAACAGCGCCGAGACGGTGTCCACCCCCATCAGCGTCATCGCCACGCTGGCCAGCCCCAGGATCAGGATGAAGCTCGACACGAACAGGATCAGCGCGTTCAGCACGTCCTCCTCGACCGACCGCCCGTCGTAGCGGATCGGATCGACCGCCGAAGGATTGCCGATCCGCCGGACGTCGCGCTTCATCACGGCCAGGACAAGCTGGACCCGGAACACCGACAGACCCGCCGCCGATGACCCCGAACAGGCCCCCACCACGCCGATCACGAAGGCGACCACCAGCATGAACCCGCCCCAGACCGGGAAGCTGCCCGAAAAGAACCCGGTCGAGGACATGATCGACACCAGGTTGAACAGCGCCTCGCGGAACACCGGCTCGACCGGATCGCCGGTGGTCCAGACCCGCCAGATGGTCACGGACAGCACCGCATAGGCCAGCCAGCGCAGATAGGTGCGGACCTGGGCATCCTGCCACAGCGGCGTGGCCGAGCCGTTCACCAGTTGCACGTAGCGGATATAGGGCAGGCTGCCCAGGATCATGAACAGCGCGCCGAAATACTCTCCTGCCCCCGGATACTTGCTGAACGAGGCATCGGACGGGAAGAAGCCGCCCGTCGCGATGGTGGCGAACCCGCCGACCACGGCATCCAGCGTGGACATGCCGATGGCGGTGTAGGTGGCGATGCAGGCCAGCGTCAGGGCCGAATAGACGAACAGCAGCTGCCGGGCGATGTCGGTGGCGCGGGGCAGCGCCTTGCCGAAGGTGTCGAAGCCTTCGGTGCGGAAGAACTGCATGCCCCCGATCCGCATCAGCGGCAGAAAGATCATCGCGATGAAGGCGATGCCCAGGCCCCCCAGCCAGTTCAGCATCCCGCGCCACAGGTTCATCCCCGCCGGCAGCTCCTCCAGCCCGTGGATCACCGTGGCCCCGGTGGTGGTGATCCCCGAGACCGCCTCGAAATAGGCATGTTGCAGCGACAGTCCCGGCGCGCCGATCCAGAACGGCAAGGCGCCGAAGAACGGGACCAGAAACCAGATTGCCGCCGTCAGAAGATAGGCCTGCCGGGTGTCCAGTGCCTGCCCCAGCGCGTTGCCGGTGGACAGGGTCAGGGCCGCGCCGACCACTCCGGTCAGCGCGGCGCAGGCCAGGAAGTCATAGCCATTCGCCAGCCCCGCGCGCCAGTCGATGATGGCCGGGGCCAGCATCAGGATCGCAAGCACGATCAGGATGCGGCCGATGACGTAGGCGACGGGGCGGAAGTCAACCATGGTCGGGCATGGCTACGCGGCCCCGCGCCATTGGTCAACCGACTCCGGCGGGCAGGTCAGCGCACGTGGATCAGCGTGCGGAACAGATGCGGGTCCAGGCTTGCCGCCACGAAGGTCTCGCCCTCGGTCAGAAGACTGATCGCGTCATGGCTGTGCAGGCTTTCCTGGTGGCTGGCGACCACGCGGAAATCGCCGATCCGGCCGTCGGCGCGCAGCGCCTCGCAGAACAGCCGCGCCGCATCCTCGACGAAGATCGGGTTGGCCGCGTTCAGCTCGGCAAAGGCCTGCTCGTCCTCGCGCTTGACCATCACCTGCGTCTCGGTGACGACCGCGCCACGCGCCAGGTCCACCAGGTCCTCCAGCGCCATCTCGCCGGTCAGCACCACCGACAGCCGCGCCACGGACCGCTGCGAATGTGGCGTCGCCAGCTGGCCGCGCACCATGCGGGCATGTTCCGACAGCTCCAGACTGCAGGGGCAGGTCGAGCTGTAGACATAGTCCAGGTGGACGATCCGCTGCCTGACCCCCGCCTGCTCCACCAGCTCCAGCGCGATGTCGTAATACTGCCAGCCGGTCAGGTCCGACCGCAGCGAAACCATCTGCATCGGGAACGACAGCCGCATCTGGATGCGCGCGTCGAACGATCCCAGATCGGCCTTGTAATCGTCCAGCGCCGCCTCGATCACGCCAAAGGAAAACTCCTTCTCGGCATGGGCATAGAACGACCGCATGATGCGGCTCATGTTGATGCCCTTCTTCTCGGCCTCAAGGCTTACCGTGCCCGTGACCGAGGTCTCCAGCACCAGCGCGGCCCCGTCGCGGGTCGCAAAGCGGACCGGCAGGCGGAAGTTGGAGATCCCGACATGCTGGATGCGCGACTTCGCACCGCGGATCAGACTGGATGGCCCGTTCTGCAGGTCGGGAAGCGAGGCCTTGTAGCCTGCATCGGGGCGGAAAGCCTCGGGGTAGCTGCGCGCCAGGGCCGGGTAGCCCTGGCCGGGCAAGAGCCAGCCAACCGCCGAATCCAGCTTGGCAATATCCTCGTCCGAGGATTTGCCCGCCCACTGGCGCAGCACGGCCAGCGCCGCTTCGGCCTCTTCGCGCGAGGGAAGTCGGTCAAGCTCGGGGGTATGGATATTCATCGGGCAGGTCCTTTCGGTTCGGGCGCGCCAGCAGGCCAGCGCCGTCAATTTCCGGATAGTCTTACGTGCAGAACACGCCGCCGGATCACCCTGGTCCGAGGCAGATGTCCATCAGATAGGGATTCCCCGCCGCGACGCAAGACAAAACCGGACGCAATCACGCGCTTTGCGACCAGCGCGGCACAATCCGCTGCAGCAGTGCCCAGTCCTGGATGGGCTCGCCGAAGGGGCCGGGATCGCCGCCCCCGGTCCGCAGGCCTGTTGCCCCGCCCCGTGCCGTGGCCGGGTCGCCGGCGACGAACCCCTCCGGCATGGCGATTCCGTCCGGGAAACCCAGGGCGAGCAGCGTCTTTTCCAGATGCGGCGGGGTCTCGGACAGCGTGAGGCTGACCTCGCGCGGCCCGCTGACCCTGGCATCGACAATCCGGGTCGCCATGCCCCTTGGCGGCTGCCAGACAAAGCCCAGATGCGCCAGCGCCCGCACGCCGACCTCGACCGGCCCCGCCGCTGCCGCTGCGGGCTCCAGATCGCCCTGGCCGCCGGCAAAGGTCACCTTCACCTCGGCCCCGGCGACCCGCGCGTCGATCATCCGCAGGGGCGTGCAGCCCGCGCCGGTCAGGACGCGCCGGATCGCCCGACCATGCAGCGCCCCAAGCCGCACGGCCCCGCGTGGCTTCAGATGCACCCCGTCGGACCGCTCCAGCATGTATTCCGGCCCGGCCAGCACCACCTGTCCTGCCCGCGCCTCGGCGAGTTCCAGTTGCGCCAGCGGCACCCCGCGCCGCCCGGCCTGGTAGAACGCCGTGGTCTGGCTCAGACAGAAGACCAGCCGCCCCCGCCCGCCCGTCGCCGCAAAGGCCGCCTCCAGCCCGTCGACCAGCGCCCCCAGCCGCGCAAGATAGACCTGGTGCGGCGTGCGGGAGTCGGCCTGGCCCTGAACCCAGGACACCACCAGCCGCTCGAACCGCAGACCCTGCTCCCCCGCCAGCGCAGCCGCCCGCGCCAGACAGCGTTCGACATTCCGGAACGCCGCCCCGCCCGGCAGGAACAGGTCGATCGCGGCATTGCGCCGCGCCAGGTTCACCGTCAGCAACCGGTCCTCTGGCCCCAGCGCCTCAAGCATCGCGGCAGAGGCGGCAGTCAGCGGCCCCGACCGCCCGTGCCGCAGATGCGCGACGGGCGCGGCCAACAGCGCTTCGGGCAGGTCCTGGGTCGGATCAGCCGCCACGCGCGGATCGCCACCGGCCCCGAAGACCCAGGCCCGCTGCGGGTCCAGGGGGCCGGGTGTCTCGCCCAGGGGCCGCAGCCGGGGCACCAGGGCCAGAAGCGACTGGCCCAGGCCCAGGTACAGCACCAGCCTTGCAGCGGGCGCGGCCACCTCAGGCCACGGCCAGCGCCTGCTCAAGGTCGGCGATCAGGTCGCCCGCATCCTCCAACCCCAGCGAGAGCCGGATCAGGCCGGGGGTGATCCCCAGCGCGTCCTTCTGGTCTTGCGGCAGGCGCTGGTGCGTCGTGGTCGCAGGATGCGTGGCTATGGTCTTGGCATCGCCCAGGTTGTTGGAAATCTTGGCGATTTCCAGCGCGTTCAGGAAGCGGAAGGCCGCCTCCTTGCCCCCGGCGATCTCGAAGGTCACCAGCGTGCCGCCCGACCCCATCTGCACCATCGCCAGCTGATGCTGCGGGTGGCTTTCCAGGCCCGGATAGATCACCTTGCCGACCTTGCCCTGCGTCGCCAGAGCCCTGGCCACCGTCAGCGCCGTATCCGCCATCGCCCGGCAGCGCAGATCCAGCGTCGCCATGCCGTTCAGGTGCATCCAGGCGGTGAACGGGCTCATCGAGCCGCCGGTGTGCTTCATGTAGGGCTCAAGCACCTTGCGGATGAACTCCTTGGTGCCGCAGACCACGCCCCCCAGGGCGCGGCCCTGCCCGTCGATGTGCTTGGTGGTGGAATAGACCACCACATCCGCGCCCTGTTCGACGGCCCGGGAAAAGATCGGCGTCGCAAAGACGTTGTCGCAGATCACCAGCGCACCCGCCTTGTGCGCGATCGCCGACACGGCCCGGATGTCCACCAGCTCCAGCGTCGGGTTGGACATCGACTCGAAGAACACCGCCTTGGTCCCCGGCACCACCGCCTTGCGCCATTGGTCGAGGTCGGCGCCGTCGACGAAGGTGACGCGGACGCCAAAGCGCTGCAGCACCTCTTCCAGCACGTAAAGGCAGGACCCGAACAAGGCGCGCGCCGAAACCACATGGTCCCCCGCCCGCAGGCAGGACATCAGCGCGCCCGAGACCGCCGCCATGCCGCTTGCGGTGGCGAAGGCGTCCTCGGTCCCTTCCAGCGCGGCGATCCGTTCCTCGAACATCCGGGTCGTGGGGTTGCCGTAGCGGGCATAGATGAACTCGTCCTCGCCCGCCTTGACGAAGCGGGCCTCGGCGGCCTCGGCGGTCGGATAGACGAAGCCCTGGGTCAGGAAGATCGCCTCGGCCATCTCGCCATACTGGCTGCGGCGGGTGCCTTCGTGCACCAGGCTTGTGCGGGTCTTCCAGTCCTTCGTCATCTGTCGCGGGCCTCCCGGCCAATAAAAAACCCCGGACAACCGAAAGGTGCCGGGGCCATGCCCTTCACCTCTTTAGCGGCTTGTTTAACGTGGCCCGCAATCCGGAGGACAAATCGCCACGAAGGCCTGAATACGCCCCCGCAGGGGTGTGGTCAAGCCGCCACAACATCTGGTGCGTCACGCGGCTGTCACCGCCGCGTCACCGCCACGTTTCCGGGCTGGGCGAGACCTGCGGCAACAAGCCCTAGTGGTGGCGCTGTCATGACCCACGATCCCCGCCCCATCCGCGCCGATGTCGAGCCCACAGGCCTGCGGCTTGACCGGGACCGGCTTGCCCGCAAGCTGGACGCGCTGCCCCCCGAAGCCCCCATCGTCGTCATGATCCACGGCTGGCGCTATGCCCCCGGCTTTGCGCGCGACTGCCCGCATGGCTCGATCCTCTCGCTTGACCCGATGCCGGGGGACCGCCGCGCTGTCAGCTGGCCCCGGCACCTGGGCCTTGATGGCACCGAGGGGCTGGGCATCGCGCTTGGCTGGAATGCCCGCTGCGATCCCTGGCGCGCGCACCTGCGCGCCTGGCAGACCGGCGAAGCCCTGGCCGAAATCGCGCGCACTGTGCAGGGCCAGACCGGACGCGGTGTGCAGGTCATAGCCCATTCGATGGGCGCGCGGGTCGCGCTTGCCGCGCTGCCGCATGTCGAGCCGGGCCAGATCACCCGCCTGATCCTGCTGGCCGCCGCCGAAACCCGGGGCCGCGCGCTGAAGGCGCTGCGCACCCCCGCCGGCCGCACGGCCCAGGTCATCAACGTCACCACGCGCGAGAATGACCTCTTCGACGCCTGTTTCGAATGGGGCATCCACCTGGGGTTGCGCACGTCGATCGGCCAGGGTCTGGGCCAGGGTCTGGGCCAGGGTCTGCGTCAGGCACGGTGGGGCCAGGCAAGCGCGGACCAGACGCCCCCGAACTGGCGCGATCTCTGGATCGACCAGCCGGCGACGCTGACGATGCTTGCCGCGCTTGGCCATCCGCTGTCCGACCCGCCACGCCGGATCTGCCACTGGTCGCCCTATCTGCGGCCTGGGACCATCGCGCTGTACCGCGCCCTGCTCGACGGCCGGATCAGCCTTGACGACCTGCCCGTCGGACGGCCCGGACGGCGCTGGTCCCGGCTTTTGCTGGGCGCGCGCGGGTTCGGCCCGGTCGCCGCGACCCAGCCGCTTGGCCGCGCGTGAGGTCTGCCGCCGGGCAAGGGGCGGTTTGCCCGAAGTCCCCCCCCAGAAGTCGTCCCAGAAGTCCCCCCGGAAGTCCCCCCGGAACTGCCCCCCGGAACTGCCCTGATCCCAAGGCCCGCCTGCGCCGCCTGCTTTCACCCTTGCCGCCCTTGCCCCCGCGGCCGCGGCCCAAGCGCAAATCCTGGGCGGATGGAGCGGGCCTTGGCCACGTGCCGGGCCGCGATGACCCTCGGAGCGGACCTGGACCTGGGCAAAAGGGCGCCGCCTGGGCGCCCTTCCCGGCCGTCTGCGGAAAGCTCAGGCCTCGTGGCCGGCGTCCAGGTTGATCACCGTCAGAACCATGGCGCGCAGGACCATGTGGCCGATGATCGGCAGCACCGCCCAGAACAGCAGCCACTGCGACGGCTCGACGATGCGGATCATGGTTTCGTTCAGCAGCAGGAAGGTGAAGTTGTAGACCACCATCATCCGGGTCAGGTTCGGCAGGTGCGCCCGCATTTCCTCATGCGGCCAGAAGCTGGCGGCCGTCGCGGTGCGACCGTTCAGCAGGTCCTGCAGGAAGACCCCGGCGATCACCACGTAGAACAGGCTCTGCATGCGCTGGCACCACAGCGGATCATCCGCCAGCGCCAGCACCGCCAGCGGCAGCCCGGCGAAAAGCAGCGCGAAGACCACCGCCTGGGTCGGCGAATAGCGGGTCAGCATCCGCTTCACCATACCCTCGAAGCCCATACCGATCTTGACCGCCAGCGCCGCCAGGAAGGCCGTGGCGAAGGCCTGGCCGTGATGGTCCGGCCCCAGCAGCACCGACAGCACCGGATAGCCGATCAAGAGCACCGCGCCCGGCAGATACAGCGCCCGCGACAGGGGCGGCAGGTCCTGGAACAGGCTGAGGAAGAGGCGGACGAGATCAAGTGGCGAGCGATGCATGGCAGGACCCTTCTGTCTTGTCCCGAAGCTAGCCACGCATCAAGGCAGACCTGCGGCAGAAGACGGTCCCCAAGGGGGCATTCGCCCCGGCGCCGTCAGTCCTTTTCGGTCTCGGGCTCGATCATGTAGCGCTGCAGCGCCATGAAGTTTCCCATCAGAAACAGAAACAATGCCGCCGGCATCGCGAAGGTCTCCAGCTTGACCCAAAGCTCGGTCGGCTGGGTGCGCCAGATGATTTCATTGGCCACGGCAAGAACTGCGAACATCGCCGCCAGTCGCCGGGTCAGGATCATCCAACCCTCTGGTTTCATGGGCAAAGCCTTGCCCATCACCCATTGCAGCAGGCTTGTTCCGCGCAGAAGGCCGATCCCCAGGATCAGTGCGAAAGTGCCGTAGACGATGGTGGTCTTCATCTTGAAGAACTGCTCGTCGTTGAACCAGGCGGTCAATCCGCCGAAGAAAACCACCATGAAGGCCACGAAAATCTGCATCCGGCTGATCGTTCCCGTCAACAACCACAGCGTGAAGGTCGAGACGAGCAGAAGCGGAACCAGGATCACCGCCGCCACAATGAAGCCAGAATATTCGGTCCCGGCAAAACTGAAGGTGTCGTCCTTGATCCGCATGTAGATCAGGAAGAACAGAATCGTCGGCCCCAGTTCCAGGACCTGCTTCAGTATCGGGTTGATCTTCCGTTCGGCCATTGTCCCGCCCATTCCATGCTCACTGCGCCAACGGCGATCAGCGCCATCAGACCTGCCCTGACGGGCCCCACCTTCTCGCCCGGAACCAGCCAGCCGATCAAGGCGGCAAATACGGTTCAGATCTCGCGCCGGACCGCCGCCCCGCCGACCTTGTCCGGCCTGGTGGCCGGCATGATCAAGCCGAAGCCGAGATAGGCGACGAAGCCGCCCAGCGCACCCCGCTTCAGCAACGGCAGGATCCCGGTGGCGGGAATCTGCCGTCCGAAAGGAAGCGCCGCGCGCCGTCCAGCCGCATCCCGGGCCGCCGCATCCGGGGCCGCCGTTTCCGGGGCCCGGGACGCCCTGGCCCGGATCACCCCTCGAGGCCGACAAGGGCGCGGGCGAATTCCTCCGGGTCGAAGGGGGCAAGGTCGTCGATCTGCTCGCCCACGCCGATGGCATGGATCGGCAACCCGAACCTGTCGGCCAGCGCCACCAGCACGCCGCCCTTGGCCGTGCCGTCCAGCTTGGTCATCACCAGGCCCGAGACATCCGCGATCTTGCGGAAGATATCGACCTGCGCCACGGCGTTCTGGCCTGTCGTGGCATCCAGCACCAGCAGGGTATTGTGCGGCGCCGAGGGGTCGACCTTGCGAATGACGCGGACGATCTTCGCAAGCTCCTCCATCAGGTCCTGCCGGTTCTGCAAGCGCCCCGCCGTGTCGATCATCAGAAGGTCCGCGCCATCCGCCCGCGCCCTGGTCAGCGCCTCGAAGGCCAGGCTCGCCGGGTCCGAGCCTTCGGGAGCCGTCAGCACCGGCACTCCGGCCCGCTGGCCCCAGATCTGCAACTGTTCGACCGCCGCAGCCCGGAAGGTATCGCCCGCCGCGATCACCACCGTCTTGCCCGCCGCCTTGAACTGGCTGGCCAGCTTGCCGATCGTCGTGGTCTTGCCCGACCCGTTCACGCCCACGACCAGCACGACCTGAGGCTTCTGCGGGTACAAGGGCATCGGCCGGGCCACGGGTTCCATGATCCGTGTGACCTCTGCCGCAAGGGCCGCCCGCAGCTCGCGGGTCGAGATCTTGCGACCAAAGCGCCCCTCGGCGATGTTCGCCGTCACCCTGACCGCGGTGTCGACGCCCATGTCGGCCTGGATCAGCAACTCCTCCAGGCTTTCCAGCATGGCATCGTCCAGCACGCGCCGGGGCTCGTCGACCGGCGTCCGACCGAAAAGCCGCCCCAGCAGGCCCGGCGTTGCAGGCTCGGGCTGGGGGTCGGGGTCTTGGGTGGCGGAGAGTTGAGGGGCAGAGACTTGGGTCGCAGAGATTTGGGGCGCAGTGCGCCGGTCGGTGGGTGCGGGGTCCTCGGGCAGGTCGGGCTCGGGCAGGTCGGGCAAGTCCGGCTGGGGCAGTTCGGGCAGGTCAGGCTCGGGCAGTTCGGGCAGGGCAGGCTCGGGCAGTTCGCGCACCGGGTCGGGCAGTTCCCGCAGCGGGTCCTTCGGACCTTCGGCCCCTTCGGCCACCAACGCATCCAGCCCCTCGCCGATCTTGTCCGAAGACCGGAACATCCGCTCCTTGAGCTTCTTGAAGAACGACATGGGCTGCACCCTTGGGCTGTTTGCTTTCACCTAGTCCCTTTGGCGGGCCATTGGAAGGCCGTGACACCCAAGGGCAGGCTCTTCGTTCGACTTCGTCCGCCTGGGGCGCGGGGTCGACCGGGCACGACAGCCCGCTGGCCCGGCGCTGGCATGGCGCTGGCACTTGGCCAGCCCTGACGCCAGCGACATCATTGCAGTTGCACCCGCCGGCGTTTCGCCCATCTTGTCCGGCATCTGCGACCCCTGCCCTGCCCGCTCCTATGACCGGACCACCCGATGCAAGCCCGTCCCCTGCCGCTTTCGGCCTTTGCTCTGGCAACCCTCCTGCCGCTGCCGCTTGTGGCCCTTGGCGTGGCGCAGGGCGGGGTCTGGCTCTGGCTGGCCTTCCTTTACATGGGGGTCCTGACGCTGCTGCTGGACCAGCTTGTGCCCCTGACCTCTGGCACCGCCGAGGATGCCGAGTTTCCCGCGGCCGACCGTCTTCTGACCCTGGTGGCCATTGCGGCGCTTGGCCTTCTGCCGCTTGCCACCTGGGCCATCGCCGGGGACAGCGGTCTTGATGCGGGCGAAAAGGTGCTTCTCTTCTTCGCCACCGGATTCTGGCTGGGCCAGGTTGCCCACCCCGCCGCGCATGAGCTGATCCACCGGTCCGGGCGCGGCCCGTTCCGCCTGGGAGCCGCCTTCTACGCAGCGATCCTTTTCGGTCAGCACGCCAGCGCGCACCGGCTGGTCCATCACCGTGCCGTCGCGACCCGCGACGATCCCAACACCGCGCGCGAGGGGGAAAGCTTCTACCGCTTCGCCCGCCGAGCCTGGATCGGCAGCTTTCGCGCCGGCGCCCGGGCCGAGACCGCGCTGCGGGCCGCCGCTTCCAGACTTGACACATCCGGCCTTCACACTTCCAGAGTCCACCCCTACGCGCTGTATCTGACCGGCAGCGCCGCGGGCCTGGTGCTGGCAACCCTGGTTGCCGGCCTTCCGGGGCTTCTTGCCTGGACCGGCCTTGCCCTGCACGCGCAAAGCCAGATCCTGCTCTCGGATTACGTCCAGCACTACGGCCTGACCCGCAGCAGGCGGCCGGGCGGCAAGCTGGAACCCGTGGGCCTGGCCCACAGCTGGAACACGGCGCACTGGTTCACCTCGGCCCTGATGCTGAACGCGCCGCGCCATTCCGACCATCACGTCCACCCATCGCGCCCCTTCCCGGCGCTGCGCCTGCCCGACGACGCCCCACGCCTGCCCTGGCCCCTGCCAGTTGCCTGCATGCTGGCTCTGGTCCCGCGCCTCTGGCGTCGCGCGATGGCCCCGCAGCTTGCCCGGCTGCGGAAATCCCCGCCCCGCGCGCCCTGTGCGGACACGGCGGCTTGACTGGTCATCGCCGCCGCTCTCTGGCACTCTCGCCCCGATTTCGAACGGAGCCCCGGATGCGTAGCCTTGTCCTGTCGCTGATCCTGTCCTCGACCCCGGCCCTTGCCGAGACCCCGCTCAACGCCGAGCAGTTCGACGCCGCCACCCGGGGCGAAACCATCACCTACGACTACGGCGACGGCCTGTTCGGCACCGAGGAATACCTGGACGACCGCCGCGTCCGCTGGGCCTTCGAGGGCGACCTGTGCATCTACGGCGTCTGGTACCAGAAGGGTGACGAGATCTGCTTCGAATACGAGAACTCCCCCGTCGCGGCCTGCTGGCTGTACTTCCTGGAGGATGGCAAGATCCGTGGCCGCTACATGGGCGAAGGCGGCGGGTGGGAGATTCTGGAATCCTCCCGCGATGGCGGCCCGCTTCCCTGCGCCGGGCCGGACGTGGGCGTCTGATGCGCGCAGCGCTGCCTGCCCGGCCCGCTGGTCGCGTCTCGGCCTGCCGGCATGTCCGGCGTGACGGCGCATGGCTGCGGGCAGGCGCGACCGACCCGGCTGTGCGCCATGCCGGGCCGCCCGGTATCCGGGACACCGCCCGCAGGTCCGACCCGCCCAACTGCCCAGCCCCTGCCGCAGGAGCCTGACCGATGCGCCACCTTGCCCTCGCCCTCGTTCTGGTTGCCACCCCGGCCCTGGGCGAAACCCCGATCACCGCCGCTCGGTTCGAGGCGCATGTCACCGGCAAGACCATCACCTACAACCAGCTGGACAGCTTTTTCGGGACCGAGGAATACCTGCCCGACCGCCGCGTGCGCTGGTCGGTCGCGCCCGACCACTGCCAATACGGCATCTGGTATCCGCAGGACGACGACATCTGCTTTGTCTACGAAAACGATCCCGTCCCGCATTGCTGGACCTTCTGGCTGCGAGACGGTGCCCTGGTCGCACTTTCGACCGACAGCCCGCCCGGCGCCGAGCTTCACGAGGTCGCGGCAACCGACCAGCCTCTCCCCTGCCCAGGTCCCGAGGTCGGCGTCTGATGCCGGTGCACCGCTGGTCAGCCGCGCTTGCCGCCGCACTGGCCCTTCTTCTTGCGGCCCCGATGGCCGCCGCCCAGCCGATGACCCCGGACGCGTTCGAGGCCTTCGCCAGCGGCCGCACCCTCGACTATTCCGTCGACGGGCAAGTCCTTGGCTCCGAGACCTATTTCCCCGACCGCAGCGTGCGCGACGCCGACACCGGCGGGCCGTGCCGGGCCGGGTTCTGGTATCCCGACGGCCCCGCCGTCTGCTTCGTCTACGACGGCAGCGACCAGCGACATTGCTGGCTTTACTGGCGCGAGGGGACCGAGGTCCTGGCCAAACCCCTTCTCGCCGGACCCGATGACCCCGCCCAGACCGTCACCCCCGCCGCCACTCCGCTATCCTGTGCCCCCGAGGTGGGCGTCTGACATGCGCGCAGCTCTCGTTGCCCTCCTCCTGGCCACCCCGGCCCTGGCCACCCCGGCCCTGGCCGAGGTCCCCCTCACCGCCGAGGATTTCGACGCCCTCACCCAGGGCCGCACCATGACCTGGGCCGAATTCGGCCAGGTCTACGGGGTCGAGCAATACCTGCCCGGCCGCCGGGTGCGCTGGACCGTGCTGGGCGAGGACTGCCAGCTTGGCCACTGGTATCCCGAGGGCGAAATGATCTGCTTTCGGTACGAGACCGACCCCGACCCGGCTTGCTGGACCATCACCAGATCAGGTGCGGACCTGCACGCCCGCCACGCCGGCACGGCCGCGAACTCGGCCCCTGTCGTGGTGCAAGAGACATCCGAACCGATGGCCTGCTTCGGGCCGGAGGTGGGCGCATGATCAGGCTTCTTTCGGTCCTCTCCGTCCTTGCCCTTCTGCCGCTTGCGGCTCTGGCCGAGACCGACCCGCCGCTGTCGGCCGAGGACTTCGAAGCCTTCGTCCAGGGCCGCACCTTCGACACCCACGACCAGACCGGCCGCTACGGGGTCGAGACCTTCCTGCCCGGCCGCCGCGCGATCTGGCGCGATGCGGATCAATGTCTGGAAGGCACCTGGCGGCCGCAGGGCGACCAGATCTGCTTCGACTACCAGGGCGAGCCCTTTCCCCATTGCTGGACCTACCACGGTCGCGGCGACTGGCTGATGGGCTGGCTGGATGGCGACCGCGGGACCGCGCCGATCATGCTGTATCCGGTCGACGAGGTTGTCACCTGCGAGGGATACGTCGGGGTCTGACAGGTCGGAACCGCCGCGACCATCCCGGCGCGGACCGGCGGGGACCGGCGCGGACCGGCGCGTCAGAACAGACTTCCCTGCCCGCTTTCACCTGGTCCCCGGAGCTTCTTCCCGGCCCGGCCCGCGACCACAAGCCGGCCGTCCCGGAACTCGATTTCCAGGGCCAGCGCCTGCTCGGCCCCGGCTTTCGAGGTCACCACCGCCCCGTCGCCCCGCACGACCGCATAGCCCCGCTTCAGGGTCTCGGCATAGCCCAGCGTCACCCGGGTCCGGTCCAGCGCCTCCAGCCGGTCGGCCAGCCGGGCAAAGCGCAGCCGGGGGGCCGTCTCCAGCCGGTCGGCCAGCCGCGCCAGCTCGCGCCGCCCGTCGCCGACCTTCCGCCCGGCCTCGCCCAAGAGCCGCGCCAGGGCGGGCGCGAGCCGCGCCGCCAGCGCCTCCAGCCGCTCGCCCCGCCGTTCCAGCCGCAGCAGGATCGCGCGGGCCAGCCGCTCATCCTTCGCGCCCAGCAGGTCACGCTGCCGCGCCACCAGCCCGCGCAGCGCGGCAGGCTGCAACCGCCCCGCCACCCGGTCGAACTCGCGATGCTTCTTCGCCACCGCCAGCCCAAGGCCCGACCCCAGCCGCATCCCCGCCGCGTCCAGCCGCTGCCGGGGCCCAGCTACCAGCGTCTCGACGCGCGGCAAGGCGCGGCCCAGGTCGCGCAGCCGCTGCCGCCGCAGCGTCACGCCCTGCCCCACCCCCCGCATCAGCCGGGCGCCCAGCGCCTCCAGCGCCGCCAGCAGCTCCAGCCGCACCGGCACCGCCAGCTCTGCCGCCGCCGTGGGCGTGGGCGCCCGCAGGTCCGAGGCGTAGTCGATCAGCGTGGTGTCCGTCTCGTGCCCCACGGCCGAGATCAGCGGGATCGCCGACCCCGCCGCCGCCCGCACCACGATTTCCTCGTTGAAGCCCCAGAGGTCCTCCAGCGACCCGCCGCCGCGCGCCACGATCAGCACGTCGGGGCGCGGGATCGGCCCGCCCGGCGCAATCGCATTGAACCCCCGGATCGCCGCCGCCACCTGCGCCGCACAGTCCTGCCCCTGCACCGCGACCGGCCAGATCAGCACATGCCGGGGAAAGCGGTCGCGAAGCCGGTGCAGGATGTCCCGGATCACCGCGCCGGAGGGCGAGGTCACCACCCCGATCACCTTTGGCAGATAGGGGATCGGCTGCTTGCGCGCCGCATCGAACAGCCCCTCGGCCCCCAGCGCGGCCTTCCGCTTCTCCAGCATCGCCATCAGCGCGCCCGCCCCCGCCGGGGCCACGTCATCGACGATCAGCTGATACTTCGACTGGCCGGGAAAGGTGGTCATCCGGCCCGAGGCTACAACCTCCATCCCCTCCTCGGGCCGCACCTGCATCTTCGCGACCTGTCCCTTCCAACTGATCGCCGCGATCACTGAACGGTCATCCTTCAGGTCGAAATACAGATGCCCCGAGGCCGGACGCGACACCCGCCCTACCTCGCCACGCACCCGGACCAGGCCGAATTCGCCCTCGATCACCCGCTTCACCGCGCCGGAGAGTTCCGACACGGTATATTCCGGCTGGTTGCCTTGCAGCGGCGGGCCGTCGTCGATCAGGTCCATCAGTCACCGCCTCCATCCGCATCCGGGCCGTCAGCGCCGCGGCCGGGCTGGCGGTCCAGGGCCGGCCCGTGCGTCCTGCGGTACAGCGCATAGCTGCCCAGGATCGTGCCCCCACCCAGCGCGACCAGCCAGAGGCGAGAGGTCGCCAGCCCGTAGATCACCAGCCCGAGGCCCGCCATCTCCAGCCCACGAACCAGATGCGAGGGCCGCGGCCTGCGCGCAGCACCCGCGGCCGTGTCGTGTTCGATCCCAAGGCCGACGTCCGGGTCCATGCTTGCCTCCCTGCCCGCCTGACCCTATGACGCAGGCAACAGATTTCCAAGCGGGGCCTGCGGCCATGAACATCCTCATCCTCGGCTCTGGTGGCCGCGAACATGCCCTGGCCTGGGCGGTGAAGCAGAACCCCAAGACCGACCGGCTGATCGTCGCCCCCGGCAATGCCGGCATCGCCCTGCTGGCCGAATGCGCCGACATCGACATCCTCGACAGCGCGGCGGTGGTCAACTTCTGTGACGAGAACGCCATCGACTTCGTCATCGTCGGCCCCGAGGCCCCGCTGGCCGCCGGGGTGGCCGACGCCTGCCGCGCTGCGGGCCTGCTGACCTTCGGCCCCTCTGCTGCCGCCGCGAAGCTGGAGGCGTCGAAGGCCTTCACCAAGGAAATCTGCGACGCCTGCGCCGCGCCCACCGCCGCCTGGGCCCGCTTTACCGATGCCGCCGCCGCCCGCGCCTACATCGCCGCGCAAGGTGCCCCGATCGTCGTCAAGGCTGATGGTCTGGCAGCGGGCAAAGGCGTCATCGTGGCGATGACCGAAGCCGAGGCGCTGGCGGCCATCGACGACATGTTCGGCGGCGAATTTGGTGCTGCGGGCGCAGAAGTGGTGATCGAGGAGTTCATGGCCGGCGAAGAGGCCAGCTTCTTCATCCTGACCGACGGCACCCACGCGCTGCCCATCGGCACCGCCCAGGACCACAAGCGCGCCTTCGACGGCGACACCGGCCCGAACACCGGCGGCATGGGCGCCTATTCCCCCGCCCCGGTCCTGACCGACGCCATCCAGCGCCAGGCGATGGAGGAAATCGTCCTGCCCACCATCGCCGAGATGGCCCGGCGCGGCACAGCTTACCAGGGGGTGCTCTACGCCGGCCTGATGATCGAGAACGGCCGCGCCCGCCTTGTCGAATACAACGCCCGCTTCGGCGACCCGGAATGTCAGGTGCTGATGATGCGCCTTGGCGCACAGGCGCTGGACCTGATGCTTGCCACCGCCGAGGGCCGGCTGGATCAGGTCCAGGTCACTTGGGCCGACGACCACGCCCTGACCGTGGTCATGGCCACCAACGGCTATCCGGGCGCCTATGCGAAAGGCAGCCAGATTAGGGGCTTGGAAGAGCTTCCCGAAGACAGCCGCCACATGGTCTTTCATGCCGGAACCGCCCAGCGCGACGCAAGCGTCATCGCCAGCGGCGGCCGCGTCCTGAACGTCACCGCACGGGGCGAGACGCTGCGCGAGGCCCGCGACGCCGCCTATGCGATGGTCGACCGCATCGACTGGCCCGCAGGCTTCTGCCGCCGCGACATCGGCTGGCGCGCGCTGAAATGATCCTCCGCGACAAGCCGGGGATCCTGGCGCTGCTCTTCGCGGTGCGCGGCTCGGTCCTGCCGCACATCGCGCCGCAACTGCTGTTTGTCGCCGCCTTCGCCACGGCCATCGTCGCGATCGACCACCATGTCCTGACCCTGCCCCATGTCCAGGCCGCGCCGCTTGCGGTCTTTGGCGTCGCGCTCTCGCTTTTCCTCGGCTTTCGCAACAACGCCGCCTATGACCGCTGGTGGGAGGCCCGTCGCCTGTGGGGCGGCCTTCTTGCCGACGCCCGCAGCCTTGCGCGCGAGGCGGAGCTGTTCCTGCCGGACCCCGCCGACCGCCGCCGCCTGCTGACCGCGATGCGCGCCTTCCTGCACCAGCACCGCTGCGCGCTGCGCGGGTTGCCCAACGACGCGGCAGCCCTGCGCGACGCCCCCGCCGCGCCAACCCCAGACGCGACCCTGGACGCGATGGGCGCGCAGCTGGCCGGGGCGCTGCATCAAGGCCGCATGGACGGTTTCGGCGCCCGCACGCTGTCCACGCGGCTGTCCTCGATCGCGCTTGCCCAGGCCGGGTGCGAACGCATCAAGCAGACCCCGCTGCCATATGTCTACTCGCTTCTCATCTTCCGCACGACCTGGCTTTACTGCCTGCTTCTGCCCTTCGCGCTTGTCGAGCCCACCGGCTGGCTGACCCCGCTTTTCGCGGTGATTGTCGCCTATATCTTCTTCGGCCTGGCCGAGGTGACCGAAGAGCTTGCCCACCCCTTCGGCCTGACCGCCAACGCCCTGCCGCTGGACGCGATCTGCCGCACCGCCGAGATCTCGCTGGCCCCCCATCTGGGCGAGCCCGCGCCCCTGCCGCTACAGCCCGCGGACTACCGGCTGGACTGACCCTGCCGCCCCTTGCGCCCGGTGAAACCCCCGCATAAGAAGCCCAGGTTTTCGCAGGCCCAAGGGGGAGGCGCGGATGCCGCTTCTGGTGATGAAATTCGGCGGAACCTCGGTCGCGGACCTTTCGCGGATCGAGAACGCCGCCAGGAAGGTCCAGGCCGAGGTCGAGCGGGGCTATGACGTCATTGTCATCGTCAGCGCCATGTCGGGCAAGACCAACGAGATGGTGGGCTGGGTCGAAGCCACGTCCAAGCTCTACGACGCGCGCGAATACGACGCCGTGGTGTCCTCGGGCGAGAATGTGACCGCGGGCCTGATGGCGCTGCGCCTGCAGGAAATGGGCATCCCGGCGCGCAGCTGGCAGGGCTGGCAGGTGCCGATCAACACCACCAGCGCCCACGGGCAGGCGCGCTTTGTCAGCATCCCGCGCGACAACATCGACGCGAAGTTCGCCGAAGGCTTCAAGGTCGCCGTCGTCGCGGGCTTCCAGGGCGTCAGCGCCGAGGGCCGGATCACCACGCTGGGCCGGGGCGGCAGCGACACCACCGCCGTCGCCTTCGCCGCCGCTTTCGGCGCGGAACGCTGCGACATCTACACCGACGTCGATGGCGTCTACACCACCGACCCCCGCATCAGCCCCAAGGCCCGCAAGCTGGACCGCATCGCCTTCGAAGAGATGCTGGAGCTTGCCTCGCTCGGCGCCAAGGTCCTGCAGACCCGGTCGGTCGAACTGGCGATGCGCTACAAGGTGCGGCTGCGGGTGGTGTCCTCGTTCGAGGATGTCGACGAGAACTCTGGAACCCTGGTCTGCGACGAGGATGAAATCATGGAATCGAAAGTTGTGTCCGGCGTCGCCTATTCCCGCGACGAGGCGAAGATGACCCTGCTGAAGGTCGAGGACCGCCCAGGTGTGGCCGCCGCGATCTTCGGCACGCTGGCCGACGCGGGCGTGAACGTGGACATGATCGTCCAGAACATCAGTGAACAGGACGACCCGACCGACACGCGCGCCCATACCGACATGACCTTCAGCCTGCCGACCAACCAGGTCGATCGCGCCAAGAAGGCCATCGAGGATGCGGCGGCGGCGGGCAAGTTCGTCTACACCACCCTTGTCACCGACAGCGACGTCGCCAAGGTTTCCGTCGTGGGCATCGGGATGCGCAGCCAGGTCGGCGTCGCCGCCCGGATGTTCGCCGCCCTTGCCGCCGAGAACGTGAACATCAAGGTCATCACCACCTCCGAGATCAAGATCAGCGTGCTGATCGACCGCAAGTACATGGAACTTGCCGTCCAGGCCCTGCACGACACGTTCGAGCTGGAAAAGGCCTGACGCCCCGCCAGCCGCTTGATGGACAAAGCCTCAGGCGGCGGGCGCAAGGGCCTGGAACGCGGGCAGGCTGGCCTCGCTCATCTTGTAGGCGAACCAGTCTGCGCTTTTCGGCTCGACATGGGTGCGCAGTGCGGCGACCAGGTCGGGCAAGGGCGGCTCAAGCGGATTGCCGAAGGTCAGGTCGGCCAGAACCTGGCTCTCGGGCACGCCGGCCCGGTAGGTCTTAAGAAAGCCGAAGACCCGGTGCAGGTCGTTGCCGGATGTGACAGCGTGGTCGGAAACGAGTTTCATGCAGTGCTCCGCGATCAAGGGGTGTGTGAAATCGCCAGGACCGCCGTCCCCGCGCAAATGGCAAAGCGGGGCGGTCTTGCCGCATCCTACACCCGCCGCGGCAAGATCCGCACGGAAATCCACGCCCCCCGGTTTCGTCGGCGCGACCTTGACCGACCCAGCGTCCTGAAGCCGCCCCAGGTGGATCGCCCATAATTGCGGCAGGGCTTTCCCCCCGCGCGGTCCGATCCTTGCCGACCCTTCCCAGCCGTTGCAGCCTGTGGTCTAACCGGCTCGAAGGGAGGACTGCGACACATCATGCCCGAACGGACCGAATCCGAAAGCCGCAAGCTTCTCCGCCGCCTGCGCGACGTGCTGTCCGTCCCCGGCGAGGGTCAGGACCGGCTTGACCGCATCACCCACCTGATTGCCGACAGCATGGGGACCGAGGTCTGCTCGATCTACCTGTTCCGCGATCCCGAGACGCTGGAGCTTTGCGCCACCGAGGGGCTGAAGAAGGAAGCCGTCCACCAGACCCGGATGAAGCTGGGCGAGGGCCTTGTCGGCCGCGTCGCCCGCTTCGGCCAGCCCGTCAACACCGCTGACGCGCCCTCGGAAAAGGGCTTCCGCTACATGCCGGAAACCGGCGAGGAACTCTTCTCGTCGTTCCTTGGCGTGCCGATCCAGCGTGTCGGCGAAAAGCTGGGCGTGCTGGTCGTCCAGTCCAAGACCGCCCGCCAGTTCTCCGAGGACGAGATCTATGCGCTCGACGTCGTCGCGATGGTGCTGGCCGAGATGACCGAGCTTGGCGCCTTCACCTCGGGCGACGGGGCGATGCGCGCGCTGCACAAGCAGCCGGTGATGTTCCGCGCCACCTCGGGACAAGAGGGTGCCGCCGAGGGCCGGGTCTGGCTGCATGAACCCCGCGTCGTCATCACCAACCCCGTGGCCGACGACCCCCTGACCGAGATCGACCGCATCAAGGCCGCCGTCGGCGAGCTGCGCGTCTCGATCGACGACCTGCTGGAGGCCCAGCAACTGGACAAGGACCAGAAGCAGGTGCTTGAGGCCTACCGGATGTTCGCCCATTCCCGCGGCTGGCTGCGCCGGATGGAGGAAGACATCATGCTTGGTCTGTCCGCCGAGGCAGCGGTCGAAAAGGAACAGTCCGCCGCCCGCAGCCGGATGGAGCAGGTTGCCGACCACTACCTGCGCGAACGGCTGCAGGACCTGGACGACCTGTCGAACCGCCTGCTGCGCATCCTGACCGGCCAGGGGCGCGACACCGGGGCGGAAATGCCCGAAAACCCGATCCTCGTTGCGCGCAACATCGGTCCGGCGGAACTGCTGGAATACGGCCGCAAGCTGAAGGGCGTCGTGCTGGAAGAAGGCTCGGTCGGCAGCCATGCGGCGATCGTCGCCCGCGCCCTGGCGATCCCTCTCGTCATCAATGCCTCGCGCATCGTGGCCGAGGCGCTGAACGGCGACCCGATCCTGGTGGACGGCGACCAGGGCATCGTCCACCTACGCCCCGAGGAAACCGTCGCCCGCGCCTTCCGCGACAAGATCGCCATGCAGGCCGAGGCGCAGAAGCGCTACGCCAGCCTGCGCAATCTGCCCGCCACCACGACCTGCGGCACGACGATTTCGCTGCACATGAACGCGGGGCTGATGGCCGACCTGCCCAGCCTGGACGGCTCGGGCGCCGATGGCGTCGGCCTTTTCCGCACCGAACTGCAATTCCTGATCCGCTCGAAGATGCCGCAGCGGGCCGAACTGGCCCGGCTTTACGCCCGCGTCATGGACGCGGCCAAGGGCAAGCGCGTGGCCTTCCGCACGCTCGACATCGGGTCGGACAAGGTCCTGCCCTACATGAAGCCGCCCGAAGAGCCGAACCCCGCGATGGGCTGGCGTGCGGTCCGCGTCGGCCTTGACAAGCCCGGCGTGCTGCGGATGCAGGTCCAGGCGCTGATCCGCGCCGCAGCCGGTCGACCGCTGACCGTGATGTTTCCGCTGATCACCGAGCTCAGCGAATTCCAGGCCGCCCGTGGCCATGTCCTGCGCGAGCTGCACCGCGAAAAGTCGCTGGGCCACCCCGTCCCCGACCGGATCGAGATCGGCGCGATGATGGAGACGCCCTCGCTTGCCTTCGCGTCGAAAGGCTTTTTCGAACTGACCGATTTCATCAGTGTCGGCGGCAATGACCTCAAGCAGTTTTTCTTCGCCGCCGACCGCGAGAACGAACTGGTCCGCCGCCGCTACGACACGTTGAACCTGTCCTTCCTGACCTTCCTGGAACAGATCATCGCCCGCTGCGCCGAAACCGCCACGCCGCTGTCCTTCTGCGGCGAGGACGCCGGACGCCCGATCGAGGCGCTGGCGCTGGCGGCCATCGGTTTCCGCTCGCTCTCCATGCGCCCCGCTTCGGTCGGCCCGGTCAAGGCCCTGCTGCGCCGGGTGAACCTGACCGAAGCGCGCGCCGTGATCGACCGCGCCCGCGCCGAAGGCGCCGAAAGCGCGCGGCCGCTGCTGATGGACTGGCTGGCGACGGTCGGAGACTAGGGCCGATCGAGGCAAGACCGCCGACCCTTTGACGCAAATCAAATACCGCCCGGGTGTCGGGGGCTATCGTCGCCCCGGATATCCGCCAGTCTGTTTTCAGGAGCCGTCATGGAATTCGGTCTGTTCTTCTTTGCCAATGACACGTCCACGTCCGGCCAGGTCGGCAAATATGATCTCATTTTCGAAGCCGCCCGCTGGGCAGACGCCAATGGGATGGCCCGGCTCTGGATTCCGGAGCGGCATTTCCACAGCTTTGGCGGGCTTTCCCCCAACCCTTCGGTGCTGGCCGCCGCCCTTGCCGGGGTCACAAGACGCATCCAGATCTGCGCGGGCAGCGTCGTCCTTCCCCTTCATGACCCGATCCGCGTGGCCGAGGAATGGTCCATCGTCGACAATATCTCGGGCGGGCGCGTCGGCCTTGGGGTGGCCAGCGGCTGGGTCCCGAACGATTTCGTCATCTCGGGGCGGCAGGGCGATTTCCAGAACCGCAAGCAGGTGTTCCGCGATGCGACGGCGACGCTGCGGCGCCTGTGGCGCGGCGAACCCCACCTCGTCCGCAACCCGATGGGCGAGGAAATCGATGTCCGCATCATGCCGCGCCCCGTTCAGCCGGAGTTGCCGATCTGGATCACCGCCGCCGCCAATCCCGAAACCTTCCGGGAGGCCGGCACGATGGGCGCGCATGTGCTGACCCACCTTCTGGGCCAGACGGTCGAGGATCTTGCGCAGAAGATCAGGCTTTACCGCGAGTGCTGGACTGCGGCGGGTCATCCCGGGCAGGGAACCGTGACCTTGATGCTGCACACGCTGGTCGGCGACGATGACGACGAAGTGCATGACATCGCCCGCGAACCGATGATGACCTATCTCGGTGCCTCGTTCGACCTTGCGTCGAAACACCTCGCTTCGGTCCCGTTCCTGAAGGACCCAAGCCGGATCGACCTGACGCAGCTCACCCCCGATCTGGCCGAGGCGGCGCTTGAGGCCTCGTTCGAGAAGTATTTCTACATGGGCTCGCTGCTGGGGTCCTATGACAAGTGCCTCGCCACCGTGGACAGGCTGGCGCAGCTGGACGTGGACGAGGTGGCCTGCCTGGTCGACTTCGGGCTTGATCCCGGGATTGTCCTCAAGGGGCTGGAGAACCTGAACGTGCTGCGCAAACTGGCCAACCCCGAACCGCTGCGCGCGGCCTGAGCGGCGGGGCCTTGCCTCTGGCGACGGGTCGGGTCACAGGCGGCACGGCATCCTGCCGCCCCGTCCAAGCCCCGCCCCGCTGTGGACAGGTTCCGCAGACACCGCGATCATCCGGTCGCAAACAGCCCGTTGTGCAGGCGCCGCAGCTCGGCCTTCTGGACCTTGCCCATCGCGTTGCGCGGCAGGTCGTCCAGCACCAGCACCCGCTTCGGCAGCTTGAACGCCGCCAGCCGGTCCCGCAGCGCCGCCCGCACCCCGTCCTCGTCAAGCCTCGCCCCCGTTGCGGCCACCAGACATGCCACCACCGCCTCGCCGAAGTCGGGATGCGGCACCCCAATCACTGCCGAGGCCGCGACGCCCGGCAGATCGTCCAGCGCCGCCTCGACCTCGGCCGGATAGACGTTGAGGCCCCCCGAGATCACCAGGTCCTTCGCCCGGCCAAGGATCGACAGGTAGCCCTGCGCATCGACCGCCCCCATGTCGCCGGTGATAAACCAGCCGTCGCGGAACTCTTCTGCGGTCTTTTCGGGCAGCCGCCAGTAGCCCTGAAAGACGTTCGGGCCGCGCACCTCGATCGACCCGGCCTCGCCCCGGGGCAACACCTCGCCGTCCGGGCCGGTGATCCGCACCTCGACCCCTGGCAGGGGCATCCCCACCGTGCCGGCGCGCCTTTCCCCCTCATACGGGTTCGAGGTGATCATGTTGGTCTCGGTCATCCCGTAGCGTTCCAGGATCGCGTGGCCGGTGCGTGCCCGCCATTCGGCATGGGTCGCGGGCGACAGCGGGGCCGAGCCGGAGATGAAAAGCCGCAGATGCGCGGTGGCGTCGCGCGTCAGGCCAGGGTCGGCCAGAAGCCGGGTGTAGAACGTCGGTACGCCCATCATCACCGTCGCCTGCGCAAGCGCGGCCAGCACGGCGGCGGGCTGGAAGGCGGGTTGGAAGATCATCGATGCGCCGGAATAAAGCACGCAGTTCGTCGCCACGAACAGCCCGTGGGTGTGAAAGACCGGCAGCGCGTGCAGCAGGACGTCGCTTTCGGCAAAGCGCCAAAGCCCGACCAGCGCCTCGGCATTCGAGGCAAGGTTCAGCCGGGTCAGCATCACCCCCTTCGACCGCCCCGTGGTCCCCGAGGTGTAAAGGATCGCCGCCAGATCATCCGGCCCGTGCGCGGGATCGGCATGGTCGGCCCCCTGCCCCTGTGCCTGCGCCAAGAGCGCGGGCAGGTCCATCACCCGCGCGCCAAGGGCCTGCAACCCGCCGACTCGTCCGGGGTCGGTCACGGCCAGCGCGGGCTCGGCATCACGCAGGAAATGCTCGGTCTCGGCCACGGTATAGCCGGGGTTGACCGGCAGGAAGACCACTCCCACCCGCAGGCAGGCCAGGTACAGCGACAGCACCGCCTCGCATTTCTCGACCTGAAGCAGCAGCCGGTCGCCTTTCGTCAGGCCCAACGCGGTCAAGGTGTTCGCCAGCCGCCCGGTCTGAGCCAGCAGCTCGCCATATGTCGGGCCGCCGACCAGCCAGACCCGGCGTGGATCGGCAGCCATCTGCTTCAGCCTTGCGATGACGTCGGTGCTCATGCCGCCTCCCTGCCTTGCGGCATTTACCCAAGGGCCGGGGCGGGGCGCAACCGGATCAGGCCCGGATCACCCTGGGAGGCGTCACCGCGATGCGGAACTCGGCTTCGACCGCGTCAGAGCCGTGCAGCCGGCCCAGCTTGACCAGCTCGAACCGGACGCGCGCGACCTCGCGGTAATAGGACAGGAAGGCCGCGTTCAACGCCGCCCCCGACACCGCCCCCAGGATCGGCACCGCCTGGGCGGCCAGCTTCTGGCCCAGCACCGCCGCCAGCTTCGGCGCGATGCTGATGATCAGGCTTTGCATCGCCGACCCCGACAGCGCCAGTCGCGAGGCGATGAACGAGGTGTTCACCCCGTCATCCTGCGCCAGGGGACTTCCCGCGGCAAAGACCTGCAGACATTCGGCGCGCACCCAGTCCTCGTCGGGGTCAAGGCCCGCCTCGCGCGCCACGCTGCGGATCGTGTTGAGAAACAGCGTCACCGTCACCGGCAACTCGGCCAGCGAGGTTGCCAGGCCCCCTGCCCCGCCCGCCGCACCTGCCGCCATTGCCACGACCATCGGCGTGCGCTGCCCCAGGTCCGGCCCGCGCGAGGCCAGTCCATAGGACGTCTCCAGCGCCTGGGCGGTCAGTCGCTCGATCTGACTGCGGACCCCATCGGGCAAGGTCGAAAGCTGGTTCTCCAGGCTGCCGCCAAGCCGGCTGATGAGGCGGATCACCGGGCCATTTGCGCGCTTGTAGCGGCGGGCAAGATCGGCGACCTGGGCGGACAGGTCGGGGGAACTGGGCAGAGTCTGGTCCATCCGGTTGATATGGGGCCGCTTGTCCCTTGCGCAATGGGAAAGCGGGGCAATCAGACGGCGGGGGGAAGGCGGGCGGCAAGGCGGGGCGGCAAGGCGGGCGGCAAGGCGGGCGGCAAGGCGGGGCGGGGCGGCTCAGGTCGCCTTGCTGACCATGCCTGTCACCCCGTTCCAGGCCCCGGCCTTCAGCTCCAGCCCCAGAATGCGGTCGGGGTTGGTCGGCGGCGGCATCTCGACCCCCTCCAGCTTCTTGAACCCGAAGCGGCTGTAATAGGGCGCGTCGCCGACCAGCATCACCCGCTCCCACCCCAGGCGGCGGGCTTCGGCCAGGCTTTCGTTGATCAGCAGTCCGCCCAGACCTTCGCCCTGCCGGGTCGGGTGGACCGCGATCGGGCCAAGCAGCAGGACGTCATGTTCGCCGATCAGTGCCGGCCAGTAGCGGATGACGGCGGCCAGGGCGCCACTGTCATCGCGCAGCGTCAGGCACAGCGGCGCAACCGTCGGGACACCATCGCGGACCCGGTAGGACGACAGTGCCGTCCGGCCTGGCGCGAAACACAGATCATAGAGGGCTTCGACTTCCCACCAGTCGTCTTCTGTCTCTTCCTCAAGCCGGTACACGCCGCTGATTTCCCACCCTTGGCTTGCGATCCGAATCCACTGGAACCGCGCCGTAACATGGCGCAGTGTCACGATCAATTTGTGAAGCAGGGTCCGCCATGTTCTACCGTCCTGCCGAGGGTCACGGGCTGCCGCACAGTCCGTTCTCGGCCATCGTCTCGCCCAGGCCCATCGGCTGGATCTCCACTCGTGCCGCGACCGGCGACAACCTGGCCCCCTATTCCTTCTTCAACGCCGTGGGCTACACCCCGCCGCAGGTGATGTTCGCGGGCGACTGCCGCGACAGCATGGTCAACGCGATGGAGACCGGCGTCTTCGCCGTGAACATCGTGGCTGAGGCGGCGCTGGAGGCGATGAACGCCACTTCGGCCCGCTTCCCGCGCGGGACCGATGAATTCCTGGCGGCCGGGGTGGCCAAGGCCGAATGCATCGCCATCGACTGCCCGCGCGTGGCCGATGCGCCCGCGACGCTGGAATGCCGGGTGGTCAGGCTGGTGGACCTGATCGGCCCCGAGAAACTGCTGCTGGGCGAGGTGGTGGGCATCCACATCCGCGACGATTGCCTGGTGGATGGGCGGCTTGATCCGACGCGCTATCACCCGGCAGCGCGGCTGGGCTATCACGACTACACCTTCGTCCGCGAAGTGCGCGAACTTCGCCGCCCGAAAGACCCCGCCAGGGGATGAGATGTGTCCTGCCTGCCTCGGCCCGATAAGCCTTGCGCGCAAGGCTGCAATCTGTATAAGGCCGCATCCTTTCCGCTTATCCATGAACCGGCGATGCCTCTCGTGGACGGGCTGCGGAAAGGGTCTTTGCCCGTCCTGTGAAGCCGCCCTGAAACGAAGGAAGCCCGCATGCCATTGTATGAGCATGTCTTTATTGCGCGTCAGGACCTGTCCAACGCGCAAGCCGAAGGCCTTATCGAACACTTCTCGACTGTCCTGTCGGACAACGGCGGCAAGGTCGTCGAGAACGAGTACTGGGGCGTCAAGACGATGGCCTACAAGATCAACAAGAACCGCAAGGGCCACTATGCCTTCCTGAAGTCGGACGCGCCTGCCGCGGCCGTTCAGGAAATGGAACGCCTGATGCGCCTGCATGACGACGTGATGCGCGTGCTGACCATCAAGGTCGAAAAGCACACCGAAGGCGTGTCGGTCCAGATGCAGAAGCGCGACGAGCGTGAAGAGCGTGGCGACCGTGGCGGTTTTGGCGGCGAACGCCGCGAACGCCCGTCGTTCGGCGACCGCCCCGACCGTGGCGAGCGCCCGTCGTTCGGCGCTCCGCGTCGTTGATCCGAAGAAAGGACACACATCATGGCGAACAAACCGTTTTTCCGCCGCCGCAAGGTCTGCCCCTTCTCGGGCGACAATGCACCGGCGATCGACTACAAGGACACGCGTCTGCTGCAGCGCTACATCTCCGAGCGCGGCAAGATCGTTCCGTCCCGCATCACCGCAGTCTCGGCGAAGAAGCAGCGTGAACTGGCCACGGCCATCAAGCGCGCCCGCTTCCTGGCCCTGCTGCCCTATGCCGTGAAATAAGGAGCACCAGACCATGCAAGTGATCCTTCTGGAACGTGTGGCCAAGCTTGGCCAGATGGGCGAAGTCGTCAACGTCAAGGACGGCTATGCCCGCAACTACCTGCTGCCCCAGGGCAAGGCGCTGCGCGCGAACGAAAACAACGTCAAGTCGTTCGAGGCGAAGAAGGCCCAGCTGGAAGCCACCAACCTGGAAACCCGCAAGGAGGCCGAATCCGTCGGCGCCAAGCTGGATGGCCAGACCTTTGTGGTGATCCGCTCGGCCTCGGACGCGGGCGCGCTTTACGGCTCGGTCACCCCGCGCGACGCGGCGGAAGCCGCGACCGAGGCGGGCTTCACCGTCCACCGGGGCCAGATCATCCTGGATCGTCCGATCAAGGACCTGGGCCTGCACACCGTCTCGGTGCAACTGCACCCGGAAGTCACCGTGAAGATCCGCCTGAACGTCGCCCGTTCGGTGGAAGAAGCGCAACTTCAGGCCTCGGGCAAGTCGATTGCCGAGCTTGCCGCCGAAGCGGAAGCCGAAGCCGAGTTCGAAATCGCCGAGCTTTTCGAGGAAATGGGCGCTGCGGCGAACGACGAGTAAGCCTTTCCCCTTGGGGAATTGCCAGCCGCGTCCGGGCAACCGGGCGCGGCTTCTTCTTGCGCGGGACCGGATCGGGGGACTGGCCCGGCAGCGGGCGCGCAGAGCGTGCCAGCCTGATCCTAGGCCACCCGGCGCGGCACCTTGTTCATCGGGTGGCTTTCCAGCCAGAGCCCCATCTGCCGCGCCAGAGCCGGGTCGCCGTCGATCTGCACCTGCCGTTCGGCGACCTCTTGCGACAACCGGCTGAGACCCATCCAGACCGAAGTCACCGACCGCAATGACCCGGTCACCAGAAGGTCGATCTCGTAGCCCGGATCGACATAGCAAAGGCCGACCTCGGCGCCCTCGACCACCAGCCACCAGTTCTGATCGGCCGGAACGAGCTCGGGATACAGAAACTGTATCGTCCGGCGCTGCGGCACGGGCGGGTCGGGGCGGATGCCGCGCCGGATGTCCCACATCAGCAGCGAGGGGTCCAGCTTGGAAAGGGTCACTGTCGACTCGACCCAGACATGCCCCCAAAGCATCATCGCATCGACCAGAGGGCGCAGTTCCAGCCCGGCTTGCGTCAGGTGATATTCGGGGTTGCCATCGCGGCGGCGCACCTCGACCACGCCGGCCAGAACCAATTCCTTCAGGCGTTTGGACAACAGCGCCGGCGACATCTTCGGCACGCCCCGCCGCAGATCGTTGAACCGCGCACTTCCGCAATGCAGTTCGCGCAGGACCAGCGGCGTCCACCGCGTGCACAGGATCTCGGACACCATCGCAAGGGGGCAGAACTGTCCGTAGCTGGCGTTCGTCATCGCATCCTCGCTCTGGCCCGCGGTTCAGTCCCGGAACTGGACCGACTCGGGCATTTGGATCGACCCTGTCCCCAGTCCGGATAGGACCAAATGCATAGGAGCACCAAGAAATGTCACTTGCCACTGATCTTGCCGGACAGACCAGCCGGGCCGTGTCCGAAACGCTGGCGCAGAAGGCGGACCGTCTTGCACGGGACTTCGCCACCCGCGCCGACCGCCACGATGCCGAGGGATCCTTTGTAACAGAGAACTATGCCCGCCTGAAAGAGGAAGGTCTGATCGAGGCCGGGGTGCCCGTGGAACTGGGCGGCGGCGGGGCCTCGGTCGCCGATCTGGCCGACATGCTGCGCCGTCTGGCGCATGGCTGCGGGGCGACGGCCCTGGCCTTCGCGATGCACAGCCACCAGGTCGCAATCCCGGCCTGGCGCTGGCTGAACCAGCCCGCGGCGAAGGCGGCGGTGGAACCCTTGCTGCGCCGGATCGCGACCGAGCGCATCGTCCTGATGTCCTCGGGCGGGGGGGATTGGGTGGGGGGTGCGGGCCGGGCCGAGAAGGTCGAGGGCGGCTACCGGATCGACGCCCGCAAGGCCTTTGCCTCTGGCGCGCCGCTGGGGGCTGTCCTGATGACCGCCGCGGTGACGGACGGGCCCGATGGCCCGATGGTCCTGCATTTCGGCGCGCCGCTGACCGCGCCGGGCGTCCGCGTGGACGAGGTCTGGAACGCGATGGGCATGCGCGGGACCGGGTCGCAGGATGTCGTCCTCGACGGGCTGGTCATCCCCGATGACAAGATCGCCCTGAAGCGCAAGGCCGGCGAGTGGCATCCACTGTTCCATATCATCGGCACCATCGCCATCCCGTTGATCTATGCCGTCTACACCGGCCTGGCCGAGGCCGCCCGCGACCGTGCCGTGGCACTGGAAACCGCGCGCCCCGAAGCACGCCGCAACGCCCAGCTTACGGGCGAGATGGAGACCCGGCTTCACGCGGCGCGGCTGGCGCTGCGGGATATGGTCCAGACCATCGGCGAAGAACCACCCTCGGCGCACAGCATCAACCGCGTGATGCAGGACCGTGCCCTGGTGGTCGAGGCCGCCCTGGCGACGGCAAACCTGGCGATGGAGCTGGCGGGCGGCGAAGGCTTTCTGCGCAAGACCGGGTTGGAGCGGATCTTCCGCGACATCCAGGGCGCGCGCTATCACCCGATGCGGGCGGACCGGGCGGCACTTTATGCCGGAACTCTGGCGACGGGCGGGGATGTCGCGCGCATCTTCTGAACTGAAAAGGGCCGCGCCAGGATCGGCGCGGCCCCGTTCCGGTCGGACCTTGGGTCCGATTACATCTCGTCCAGCGCCTCGACGGCCTTCTGAAGCTTTTCCTTCGAGATTTCCTTCTCGGTCACCTTGGCAAGGCTCACCAGGTGGTCGACGACCTTGTCCTCGAAGACCGGCGCGCGCAGTTGCTGCTGCATCTGCTGGTTCTTCTGCACGAATTCGAAGAACTGGCGTTCCTGGCCCGGATACTGGCGCGCGGCGGCCAGCACGGCCTGGGTCATCTCGGCATCGGTCACGGTGATCTCGGCCTTGCGACCGATTTCGGCCAGCAGAAGGCCCAGACGCACCCGACGCTCGGCCAGCTTCTTGTGCTCGTCCGTCGTCTCGATGGCGCCGTGGTTGTGGCCCTGCACTTCGGGATGCTCTTCGTGCCACAGCTGATGGGCGATCTGGTTCGCTTCCGCCTCGACCAGGTTCGCGGGCAGGTCGAACTTGACCATGCCGTCCAGCTGATCCAAGAGCGAGCGCTTCAGCACCGCGCGGGCAGCGCCCTTGTATTCGGCCTCCAGCCGCTCGGCGATCTGGGCCTTCAGCGCGGCCAGGTCCTCGGCGCCGAACTTCTTGGCCAGCTCGTCGTCGATCTCGGCCGGCTTCGGCTCTTTCACCGACTTGACGGTGCAGGCGAAGACCGCGGCCTTGCCGGCCAGATGCGCGGCCCCGTAGTTTTCCGGGAAGGACACGTTGACCGCAACCTCGTCGCCGACCTTGGCGCCGAGCAGCTGGTCCTCGAAGCCCGGAATGAACGACTTGGAGCCCAGCACCAGCGGGTAATCCTCGGCCGAGCCGCCGTCGAACAGCTCACCGTCGACCGAGCCCTTGAAGTCGATCACGATCTGGTCGCCGTCCTTGGCCTTGGCGCCCTTCTTGCGGTCGTCGAAGGACTGGGCCGAGCCTGCCAGGTTCGTCAGCGCTTCGTCGATCGCCTTGTCGTCGGCCTTGACGATCAGACGGTCCAGCTTCAGCTTGGATGCATCGACCTCGGGAATCGGGGGCAGCGCGTCATAGGTCATCTCGACCACGACATCCTGGCCCTCTTTCCAGGTCTCGCCGCCGACCATCTTCACTTCCGGCTGCAGCGCCGGGCGGTCGCCGGACTTTTCGAAATGATCCTTCATCGCGCTGTCGATGGCTTCCTGCATCGCGTCGCCCAGGATGCGGGTGCCGAACTGCTTCTTCAGGATCGCCAGCGGCACCTTGCCCTTGCGAAAGCCCTTGATCTCGACCTCGGGCTGCGCTTCCAGAAGCTTTTCCTGGACCTTCGTGTCCAGTTCGGCTGCCGTCACCGTGATGGTGTAGCCGCGCTTGAGGCCTTCGTTCAGGGTCTCGGTGACCTGCATGGGGGGACGTCCTTCCTGGTTCATTCGGGCGCGGATGCGCAATACTCCGCGGGCACAGGGCGGAGCCCTGCGCGCGTTGGCGGGCCTGATAGCAAAGCTTTCCGCCGGATGTAAGGGGAAATCGCCAGCCGGGCGCACGGGTTGGCGCTGGTGCGGGTGAAGGGACTTGAACCCCCATGCCTTGCGGCGCCGGAACCTAAATCCGGTGCGTCTGCCAGTTTCGCCACACCCGCCGACCAGCCTTGGCCTTCCAGCCCAGCCTTGGCCTTCTAGACCAGTCTTGGCCTTCTAGCCCAGTCTTGGCCTTCTAGCAAAGCATCGCCGCGCGCGCGAGGGGGCAAATGCGCTGCCCCATTTGCGCCACAGCCGCCGACTTGCGGCCACATCTGCCCCGAAATCACCGAACTGGCATCGAACGGCCAACACAAACCCCGGTCACAACTTGTCCGCAAGACAGATGAAGGGACGCGGAAATGGACTCCGAAGCTCCGTTTTCCAGATCGGCCGGCGGCGCGAGGATCGACCCGCAGCCCGGAATGATCGCCGGCACGATGGTGCGGACGCTCGACGGGGTGCTGCCCGTCGAATACCTGACCCCCGGTGACCGGATCGTGACCCGCAGTGGCGCGCGGCGACTGACCTCGGTGTCGGTCCAGTCGCGCAAGGTCGTCGATCTGGTGCGCATCCGCGCCTCGACCATCGGCCATGACCGCCCGGAACAAGACCTGCTGGTCTCTCCCGGCCAGCCGATCCTGATCCGCGACTGGCGGGCCAAGGCGATCTTCGGCGTGCCGGTGGCCGCGATCCCGGCGTCGCGGCTGGCGGATGGCGAATTCGTCTGCATGGAAACCCACGCCCAGGTCCGGCTTTTCACCCTGCGTTTCGACGAGGACGAGGTGATCTATGCCGAAGGGCTGGAGCTTGCCTGCCCCGCCTTCCTGCCCGAACTGGCCTGACCCCCAACTCGCCTGACGCCCAGCTCGCTTGACGCAGCGTCGCTCTGGGCCTGTCGCAGCAATCCGCTAATCTGGCGGCATGACCTGCGCGAAGCCGCACCCTTGCCCTTGCGCTCGCCGGACCCAGGTCCGGTGCCTGCGATGAGCTTTCATTACATCATCGTCGGGGCGGGCTCGGCCGGTTGCGTCCTGGCCAACCGCCTGTCGGCCAATCCGGCCACCCGCGTCTGCCTGGTCGAAGCCGGAGCCCCCGACCGCAACCCGATGATCCACATGCCCTTCGGCCTGGCCGCACTTGCGCATATGCGCTGGCTGAACTGGGGGCACGAGACCGAACCCCAGGCGCAGCTGAACCACCGCCGCCTCTTCTGGCCGCGCGGGCGGGTGCTGGGCGGGTCCAGTTCGATCAACGCGATGATCTACATGCGCGGGCATCCGCAGGATTACCGCGACTGGGCCAGACTTGCCGGACCGGACTGGGACTGGCCCCGCGTCCGGGCGATCTTCAGGGACCATGAGGACAACCGGGTCCTGCAGGACGACCACCACGGCCGGGGCGGGCCGCTCACGGTCAGCGACCTGGCCCACCCCAACCCGCTGTCCCGCGCTTTCGTCCGGGCGGGCGTGGACTGTCGGCTGGCCGAGAACCCCGACTTCAACGGCGCCTCGCAAGAGGGAGTCGGCCTTTACCAGGTCACTCAGCGCGGCGGTCGCCGCCTGTCCTCGGCGCAGGCCTTCCTTGTCCCGGTGCTGGACCGGCCGAACCTGACCCTGGTGACCAGAGCGCAAGTCCACCGCGTGATCTTGCAGGGCCGCCGCGCCACCGGCGTCCAGCTGCGCGACCGCACCCTGCCCCTGGCAGACGGCGGCGAGGTGATCCTGTGCGGCGGCGCGATCAACTCGCCCCAGCTGCTCATGCTGTCGGGAATCGGTCCCGGCGCGCATCTGCAGAGGATGGGCCTGCCCGTCCTGCATGACGCGCCCGAGGTCGGGGCGAACCTGGCCGACCACCTGGACATCACCGTCCAGGCCGCGCTGAAGGGCCGCGAGGCGATCGGCATCGCGCCCGGCTTTCTGCCCCGCGCGCTGCGCGCGACCTGGGCCTACCTGCGCCGGGGCCAGGGCGAGTTCACCTCGAACGTCGCCGAGGCCGGGGGCTTTGCGCGCTCTGACCCTGCCCGAGACCGGCCGAACCTGCAGTTCCACTTCATCCCGGCCTATCTGCATGACCACGGCCGCCGACTATCCCTGGGCTACGGGGTGACGCTGCATGTCTGCGATCTGCTGCCGAACAGCCGGGGCCGGATCAGCCTTGTCTCGCCCGACCCGATGGCCCGGCCGCGGATCGACGCCAACTATCTTGGCGATCCCCGGGACCTGCCCACCCTCTTGTCCGGCCTGAAACTTGCCCGCCGCATCCTGCACGCCCCGGCCCTTGCCCGACACGTCAGGACGGAAACCCTGCCCGGCGCGGGCGTTCAGACCGACGCCGAGCTTCAGGCCGATATCCGCGCCCGGGCCGAGACGATCTACCATCCGGTCGGGACCTGCCGGATGGGTCTTGACGCAGCCTCGGTCACCGATCCTCAGGGCCGGGTGCGGGGGGTGCAGGGTCTGCGGGTGGCGGATGCCGCGCTCATGCCGCAGATCATCGCCGGCAATACCAGCGCCCCGACGATGATGATCGCCGAGACCATCGCCCGCCGCATCCTGGGGCAACCGTCCGCCGCATGACTGTCATACAGCTTTTACAATTCTGCAATCTAAGCGTCATCCGACGGGACTAGAGCCGGGGCAGGCCGACAGGGCCACCCTTAGACGCTGCACGATATCAGGAGTGCCTCGATGAAACCCTTCTACCTCACCGTTTCGGTGCTGGCCTTCGCCGCCGCGATGCCCGCCGCTGCCCGCGACCAGATCCAGATCACCGGCTCGTCCACGGTGCTGCCCTACGCCACCATCGTCGCCGAAGCCTTCGGCGAGAACTTCGACTTCCCGACCCCGGTCGTGGAAGGCGGCGGTTCGGGCGCGGGCCGCAAGAAGCTTTGCGAAGGCGTCGGTGAAAACACCGTCGACATCGCCAACTCGTCCAGCCGAATCTCGCAGTCGGACATCGACCTGTGCAAGGCCAACGGCGTCGAAGAGATCATGGAAGTCCGCTTCGGCTATGACGGGATCGTCTTCGCCTCGGCCGTCGATGGCCCGGAATTCGCCCTGACCCCGGCGGACATGTACAACGCCCTGGCCGAAACCGTGCTGAAGGACGGCGCTCTGGTCCCGAACCCGCATGCCAACTGGTCCGAGGTCAACGCGGCGCTTCCCGACCAGGAAATCCTGGTCCTGTCGCCCGGCACGAAGCACGGCACCCGTGAAGTCTACGACACCAAGGTCATCATCCAGGGCTGCGAAGACACCGGCGCGATGGCTGCCTTCACCGCCAGCGGCATGGACGAGGACGCGACCGAAGCGGCCTGCATGGAGCTGCGCACCGACGGCCGCAACATCGACATCGACGGCGACTACACCGAGACGCTGGCCCGTCTGGATGCCGACAAGAACGCCATCGGCGTCTTCGGCCTGTCCTTCTACCAGAACAACACCGACAAGCTGCGCGTCGCCACCATGAGCGGCGTCGCTCCGTCCGCCGAGACGGTGGCTTCGGGCGAATACCCGATCTCGCGCCCGCTGTTCTTCTACGTCAAGAAGGCGCACATCGGCGTCATCCCCGGCCTGAAGGAATTCGTCGAGTTCTTCGTCAGCGACGACATGGCCGGCCCGAACGGCCCGCTGGCGGAATACGGCCTGGTCTCCGACCCCGAACTGGCCGCGACGCAGGCGATGGTCGCCGCGGAAACCCCGATGGGTCCGCTGCAGTGATCTGAAAACCGGGCGGGACCTTCGGGTCCCGCCCTTCCCTTTCGAACCCGGAAGCCCGCATGTCCGTCCTGATGCTTCTTGCCGCCATAGCCGTCCTTGCTATCGCCGCATTCTTCCTGGCACGGCAACGCGCGCTTGCCTCGACCCAGGGCAACCCCCGCCTGCTGCACTCGCTGCCGGGCTACTATGGCTGGTACGGCGCAATCTCGGTGCTTGCCCCGGCGCTTGCGGCCTTGATCCTGTGGCTGATCGTGCAGCCGATGGTGCTTGAGGCGCGCATCTCTGCAACCCTTCCCGCCGACCTTGTCGCCGATGCCACCACGGCCGAGCTGACGATGGCCGACGTGCGCCGCGTCGCGGGCGGCCTGGATACGGCCATCGCCAGTGGTGCCATCAGCGAAACCGACGCCCAGGCCCTGGTGACCGGCGCCACCGACATCCGCGCCCTGCTGGCCCAATCCGGCGTGGCGCTGGCCGCCGAAGTGTCCCCCGAGGTCCTGACCGCCGCGCAGGATTACCGCACCCAGGCGCATTGGGGTGCCGCGGGTCGCACTGCCCTGATCCTGGTGCTGGCCGTGCTTGGCCTGTTCTGGGGGGTCACGCGGGCACAGCCCGAGTTCCGCGCCCGCAACCAGGTCGAGCGCGTGATCCTCGCCCTGCTCATCGCCGCCTCGTCCATCGCCGTCCTGACGACGGTGGGCATCGTCTGGTCGATGGTGTCCGAGACCTTCGACTTCTTCAGCAAATACCCCTACCAGGACTTCTTCTTCAGCCTGACCTGGTCGCCGAACTTCCGCGGTGGCTCCGACCTTGGAATCATCCCGCTGATCTGGGGCACGCTCTACATCACGCTGATCTCGATGCTGGTTGCAGTGCCGATCGGCCTTTTTGCCGCGATCTACCTGGCGGAATATGCCTCCCGGCGGGTGCGCAACTGGGTCAAGCCGCTGATCGAGGTCATCGCCGGCATCCCCACGGTCGTCTTCGGCATCTTCGCCCTTGTCACTGTCGGCCCTGCCCTGCGCGACTGGTTCGCCGAGCCGATGGGCCTTGGCAACTCCGGCTCGTCGGTCATGACCGCCGGCATCGTGATCGGCATCCTGAACATCCCCTTCATCTCGTCGCTGTCGGACGACATCATCAATGCCGTGCCGCAAACGCTGCGTGATGGCAGCCTGGGTCTTGGCGCGACCAAGTCCGAGACGGTGCGCCAGGTGATCCTGCCCGCCGCCCTGCCCGGCATCGTCGGTGCGATCCTGATGGCCGCCAGCCGTGCCATCGGCGAGACGATGATCGTGGTGCTGGGGGCAGGTGCCGCGGCGAAACTGTCGCTCAACCCGTTCGACGCGATGACGACGATGACCGTCAAGATCGTCGGCCAGCTGACCGGCGACACCGACTTTGCCTCGCCCGAAACCCTGGTTGCCTTCGCGCTTGGGATGACGCTTTTCGTCATCACCCTTGGCCTGAACATCTTTGCCCTCTGGATCGTCCGGAAATACCGGGAGCAGTACGAATGACCGACATCAGCGCCGCAGGCCCGGCCCGCCATCGCCCCAGGCAGTCGATCCTGACGGCCAGCGCCAACATGAAGCGCCGCAATGCCGCCGAGGTCCGCTTCAAGCTCTATGGCCTGATCGCGATCAGCCTGTCGCTTGCGATGCTGGCGACCATGCTCTTTACCATCTTCCGCGACGGCGTCTCGTCGTTCCGGCAGGCAACGCTGTCCTTCCCGGTCGAACTGTCCGCGGAAACGCTGGACCCGACGGGCAATCGCAACCCCGAGGACCTGAGAAAGGTCACAACGGTCGGCTACCAGAAGGTCCTGTCCCAGGCCTTTGTCGCCGAGCTTCAGGCCCGCGGCATCACGCAGGACGGCGTCTCCGACAAGCAGATCGGCGACCTGATCTCGAGGGATGCCGCCGGCACCCTGCGGGCTCAGGTCCTTGCGAACCCGGACCTGATCGGAACCACGATCGATGCCACCATCCTGGCCGCCGGTCGGGTGGACGGCTTTCTCAAGGGCCGCGTGACCTTCGAGACCGCCGAGCGTGACAACCAGATCAACCCCGACCAGCTGCGCCTTGTCGAACAGCTGCGCGATGCGGGGATCGTCCAGTCCTCGTTCAACTGGGGCTTCTTCACCAACCCCGACGCCTCTGACCAGCGCCCCGAGGCCGCGGGCCTGGGCGTGGCGCTCCTCGGCTCGGCCTACATGATGCTCATGGTCCTGGTCATGTGCGTGCCCGTCGGTGTCGCCGCCTCGATCTACCTGGAGGAATTCGCCCCCAAGAACCGCTGGACCGACGCGATCGAGGTCAACATCTCGAACCTCGCCGCCGTGCCTTCCATCGTCTTCGGGATCCTGGGCCTGGCGATCTTCATCAACTTTGCCGGCATGCCGCAGTCGTCAACGCTGGTGGGGGCGCTGGTCATCAGCCTGATGACGCTGCCGACCATCATCATCGCCACCCGCGCCTCGATCCGCGCCGTGCCGCCGTCGATCCGCGATGCCGCCCTTGGCGTCGGTGCGTCCAAGATGCAGACCGTCTTCCATCACGTTCTGCCGCTTGCCATGCCGGGCATCCTGACCGGCACGATCCTCGGCCTTGCCACCGCGCTGGGCGAAACCGCCCCCCTGCTTCTGATCGGCATGGTCGCCTTTGTCGACAACTACCCCTCTGCCCCGCCCGAGGGCTTCCTTGACCCGGCAACCGCGCTGCCCGTGCAGGTCTTTTCCTGGGCCAGCCGCGCCGACCCGGCCTTCATCGAACGATCCAACGGCGCGATCATCGTGCTTCTGGTGTTCCTGGTGATCATGAACGTCGCGGCCATCCTGCTGCGTCGCCGGTTCGAGCGGCGCTGGTAGCCGCTAGAGCAGGGGCAGCATCAGCGCGAAAAGCTCGGCCTGCGACGAGATGCGGCACCGCGCGTAAAGCTGCTTGCGAAAGACCTTCACCGTCTGGGGCGAGACGCCCAGATGCAGCCCGATCGACAGCGTCGAATGACCCTTCAGGATCAAGAGCGCCACCTGCGCCTGCCGCGGTGACAGCGCGATCCCCAGGGTCCGCTCTGCCGCCACGGCCAGCCTGGCGGGCGTGTCCTCGGCTGGCTGCGCGGCAAGTTTCGGCACCGGCCACTGCGCCCGCGCAAGTTCGGCGACAACCGGGGCGATCCGGCGGCAGGCGGCAATCTCGGTGGCCGAGAAGAGCTTGCCCGACTGCCCGTCCCGCCCCAGGAACAGGTTCAGCGACAGCCCCGCGCCCAGCCAGACCGTGAAGGCCAGTTCGTCGATGATCGTGGTCTGCCCGAAATACTCGACGTGAAAGCGGCTGCGCTGGAACGCGTCCGGCGCGATGTCGCGCAGCCGGTAAAGCCCTTCCTGCGCCCGCTGCAGGTGCAGCCCGTAAAACGGGCTCAGGCGGAACGCGCCCGCGAGATACGTGCTTTGCAGCCGCGCAAAGACCCGCTCGTTGCCCGCCCGCCGGAACAGATCCAGCGCCGGACCGCCATCGCTGTAGGCCAGCACCAGCATGTTGTCCGGCCGGGCAAGGATCTGGAACATCCGCCAGAGTGCGGTTTCGAACTCGGGCCGGCCAAGGGTTGCAATGGCTTTCGCCAGCTGCGGCGCGACGCTTTCGGCAGGTTCCCTCATGCATACCTCGCTGGGGGTATATACCCCCCAAGTCAGGTAAACTAGCACTGTCCCGAAATCCAAGGGGTATGGCCGCCGGACCGGACCCGCTTAGGATGTCCCGGCAGACATCAGGAGGCACCCGATGCGTTTGGCACTCTGGCAGGGCACATCCCCCGCCTCCGATCTGACCCTGGCCTGCGCCCAGGCCGAAGCCGCCCTTGCCGCCGCCGCCGCGATGGGTGCCGCGGCCCTCGTCCTGCCCGAGGTCTGGCTGCCCGGCTACAACCAGCCCGACATCCCCGCACATGCGCTGCCCCTGGACAGCGCCCCCCTCAACCGCCTTGCCGCCGCCGCCCGGCAGCACCGCACCGCCCTTGTCCTGGGCTACGCCGAGCGTGACGGCGACCGCCTCTACAACTCTGCCGCCTGCTTCGGCCCCGACGGCGCGCTTTTGTGCAACTACCGCAAGGTCCAGCTCTACGGCCCCCGCGAGGCCGCGCTCTACACGCCCGGAGACGCCTTGCCCACCTTCCGCCTGGGGTCCGAAACCGCTGCAATCCTGATATGTTACGACATCGAGTTCGCACCCCACGTAAGCAATCTCGCCGCCCGCGGTGCCACGCTGATCCTGGTGCCCACCGCCAGCATGGCCCCCTTCATCCACGTCCCCCGCGCCACAGTTCCGGCGATGGCCGCCAGCCACGCCGTGACCATCGCCTACGCCAACTATTGCGGCACCGAAGGCGACCTGACCTATGTCGGCACCTCCACCATCGCAGGCCCCCACGGCGAGATCCTCGCCCAGGCCGGCGAGACGCCGACGCTGCTCGTCACCGACCTGCCACCCCGCGACCCGGCCCGCCTCTCGACCCAATCCGCCGACCTGAGACAGATCTGATGCGCGACCCCCGTCACGACATCCTGTTCACGCCGCTGCAGATCGGCCCGAAGACCGCCAGGAACCGCTTCTACCAGGTCCCGCACTGCAACGGCGGCGGCTACCGCGACCCCTCCGCCGTGGTGGAAATGCGCCGCACCAAGGCCGAAGGCGGCTGGGGCGTGATCTTCACCGAGCAGACCGAGATCCACCCGACCTCGGAAATCACCCCCTTCATCGAACAGCACCTCTGGGACGACCGCGACCTCCCCGCCCTGGCCCGCATGGCCGAGGCGATGAAGTCCCACGGCGCCCTTGCCGGCATCCAGCTGGCCTACAGCGGCATCAACGGCCCGAACCTCTACAGCCGCGAGGTTCCCCTGGCCGTGACCGGCGGCCCGATCCTCACCTTCACCTCCGACCCCGTCCAGGCCCGCACGATGGACAAGGAGGACATCCGCAACCTGCGCCGCTGGTTCCGCAATGCCTTCCGCCGCAGCCGGCAGGCCGGCTTCGACCTGATCTGCCTTTACGGCGCGCATGGCTTCGGCATCCTGCAGCACTTCCTCTCCCGTGCCACCAACCACCGGACGGACGACTACGGCGGAGACCTCGCAAATCGGTCGAGGTTCCTGCGCGAGATCGTTGAAGACGCACGCGAATCCACCAAGGGCGAACTCGCCGTCACGCTGCGCATTTCGCTGCATGAGGCCGGAGCCTACGGCTTTTCCAACGCCGAACTCCGCGACTTCATCGCCATGCATGCGGACCTTCCCGACCTCTGGGACCTGGCCCAAGGCACCTGGGAGTCCTGCTCGGGCACCAGCCGCTTCAAACCCGAAGCCGCGCAGGAAGACCTCGTCCGCGGCATCAAGGCTCTGACCCCGAAGCCGGTCGTCGGCGTCGGTCGCTTCACCTCGCCCGACGCGATGGTGCGCCAGATCAAGGCCGGTATCCTCGACTTCATCGGGGCCGCCCGACCCAGCATCGCCGACCCGTTCCTGCCGCTCAAGGTCCGCGAAGGCCGCAGCGAAGACATCCGCGAATGCATCGGCTGCAACATCTGCGTCAGCGGGGACATGACCGGCGGCATCAGCCGCTGCACCCAGAACACCGCCTTCATGGAGGAATGGCGCAAGGGCTGGCACCCCGAACGCGCCCGCCCCAGCGGTGCGTCCCGGTCCGTCCTGATCGTCGGCGCAGGCCCCACCGGGCTGGAGGCCGCCCTCCAGGCCGCCAGGCGCGGCTACAAGGTGACGTTGGCCGAAGCCACGACCACCCTCGGCGGTCGCGTCACGAAAGAGCGTCAACTCCCCGGCCTGTCCGCCTGGGGCCGCGTCGCCGACCACCGCAGCGGCCAGCTCGCGCCGATGCCGAACGTCGAGATCTACCGCGACAGTCCCCTGACCCCCGACGACATCCTGGCGACCGGCGCCGACCATGTCGCCATCGCCACCGGCGCCACCTGGCGCCGCGATGCCGTGGCGCGCCTCCACCTGCACGGGGTCCCGACCGACCCCGCGATGCCGCTCTACACCCCGGACGATCTGATGGCGGGCCGCAGCCCCAAGGGCCAGACCGTCGCCCTTTACGACGACGACCACTTCTACATGGGTTCGGTCCTTGCCGAACTCCTGATCGCCAAAGGCAACCGTGTCCACTTCATCACCCCCGCAGCAAAGGTCGCCGAATGGACCGACAACACGCTGGAACAGGGCACGATCATGCGCCGCCTTTTGGAGATCGGTGTCGAAATCCACCTCAGCAAAGCCCCGGAAGCCATTGGCGCACAAGAGATAACCCTTGGGTGCACCTGGACCGGGCGACCAACGCCGCTGCCTTGCGAGGCGCTTGTTTATGTCACCTCCCGCACCCCGAACGACCAGCTCTACCAGGCCACCAAGGCGCTGGACTGGCAGGCCTCCGGCATCAGGTCGCTGAAACTGATCGGCGACGCCGCCGCACCCGGCCCCATCGCCTGGGCCACCTATGCCGGCCGCAACTGGGCCGAAAGCCTCGACCAGCCCGACCAGGGCGACGCGCTGCCCTTCCGCCGCGAGATTGCCGCGCTGGACCCTGGGGCATCGCTCTTGCCATGATGCGCGCCTCGAAATTTTCTGTCCTCAAATATCCCCGCCGGAGGCCCCCGAGGCGCTGCGTG
>Ga0208609_100032_pt1 | contig 81269 bp, 87 predicted proteins | sample SubbioR11_8A_Apr_FD_184813 | JGI IMG/M metagenome (GOLD analysis project Ga0208609, IMG submission 184813) | Serpentinite rock and fluid subsurface biosphere microbial communities from McLaughlin Reserve, California, USA - CR11_8A_Apr (SPAdes) | ecosystem: Environmental > Terrestrial > Deep...
GCCAGCGCAGCGCCTGCCGCTGTACGCCTACGCCCACAGCAGCGCCCAAGCCCAATGGCTGGCGCGCATGGCGCCGCAGTTGCAGGCGCTGGCGCGCTTGAGCGAAGTGCGCCCCTTTGCCGACGAAACCGCTTGGAGCGCCGCCGCCGCCGCCGCCCCTGTGGCCATGCAGGGCGATCTGCGCCTGTGCCTGTACGTCGAGGTGGACGTAGGCGCCGAACGCACGCGCCTAGGCAAAGAAGCGGCGCGGCTCGAGGCCGAAAGCGCCAAGGCCCAAGCCAAGCTCAACAACCCGGCCTTCGTGGCCAAAGCCCCGCCCGCCGTGCTCGAGCAAGAGCGCAAACGCCTGGCCGACTTCGATGCCACCTTGGCCCAAGTGCGCCAGCAGCTGCAGCGCTTGGGCTAGGGCCTGTTAACACATCCTCAGTCCATCAGCGACGAGCACGAAGCTGATGAAGCCCAGGAACATGAGGTCGAGTTTCTCGAACCGCGAGAAGATACGGCGATAGCCTTTGAGTCGACGGAACAACCGCTCCACCTCATTGCGGCGCTTGTACATCTCGCGGTCGTAGTCCCACGGTTCGATCCGCGTCTTCATTGGTGGCACCACCGGAATGAAACCCAGATCCAGTGCCAGCTGCCGTGTCTCGTTGCCTTCGTAGGCACGGTCCATCAACAAATGCACCGGTCTGCTGGTCGGCCCAAGACTGCTGAGCAGGCGCCGGCCTTCGGGTGCGTCGTGCGCCTGCCCAGGCGAGAGGCAAAACGTCACGGCCGTTCGAGCATCCGCGGCAACCATATGAATCTTGGTGTTCCATCCGCCTCGGGACTTTCCGATGGACTGCGGACCTTTTTTTTAGTGCCCCTGTGCCGTCGGGATGGACCTTGATGCTTGTGGAGTCCAGCGAGACGGCTTCGATCCTGATACGCACGACTTGCGCACGCTGCAACTCCTCGAACATGCGATCCAGGACGCCAGCTTTGGTCCAGCGATTCATGCGCGTGTAAATCGTGTGCCAGTTGCCGAAGCGTTTGGGCAGTCCGCGCCACTTGCAACCATGTTCGGCCACATAGAGGATCGCATTGACCACCTGCAGATTGCTCAGGCTGACGTTGCCACGCTGCCTGGGCAGGCAGTGTTCAATGGTAGCGAATTGTTCGGGCGTGATCTCCATGTCGGAGATTTTCTGGCGCAATCGTCGCCGTCGCCATTAGTGTTAACACGCCCTAGTGTGCGGGGTTATCGTACCGGTGAGAACCCGGCACGATTGCAAGGCTTTGACCAACATGCTACAAGGCCCATTCAAACCAACTACCCCGGAGCCAGCCATGCCACGATCCCTACTCACCGACGCTGGCGTGCGTTCGGTCAGCGATTCCGTCGCCCTCGGCCTGCCGTCCGAACGCATGGCGTCCCTTGCCGAGGCGTTCAACCTGATGGTGCTGCCGACCCTCCAGCAACTCGATGCGGTCAATACCGGTGAAATCCAGCCGGCACCTGCCTTCGACCCGCGCTGGAAGGAGGTGCAGTCATGAGTTCGCTAACCCGCCTCACCCTCGCGCAAGTTGCGCAGAAACTTAAGGCACGGGAAGTCTCCGCCGTTGAAGTTCTGGACGCCTGTCTGACGCAGGTGCGCTCCACCGAAAAACAGATCAGTGCGTACGTGTGCGTGCTGGAGGATCAGGCCCGTGCAGCAGCCCAGCAAGCTGACGCCGACATCAGCGCCGGGCGCTGGAAAGGCCCGCTGCATGGCGTGCCTGTAGCGGTCAAGGACTTATACGACATCGCTGGCGTACCCACCACGGCATCGTCGCGCCAGCGCACGAATTGGACGCCGCAGCAAGACTGCGCCGTAGTCCGGCGCTTACAAGACGCAGGTGCCGTTATCCTTGGCAAGACCCATACGCACGAATTCGCCTATGGCGCCATCACTCCGAAGTCGCGCAACCCCTGGGACCCGGGAAGAACACCGGGTGGCTCCAGCGGCGGCTCGGCGGCCACGGTCGCAGCCTGCGGCGTCTACTTGGCGACCGGCACCGACACCGCTGGATCCGTTCGCATCCCTTCGTCGATGTGCAACACCGTAGGCCTGAAGCCAACCTACGGGCGCGTGAGCCGTGCCGGTGTGAGTTCACTTTCCTGGAGCCTGGACCATCCAGGCCCGATCACGCGCACCGTGGAAGACACGGCGCTCAGCCTTCAGGTGATGGCTGGCTTCGATCCAGCCGACCGCGGCTCGTTGGATGAGCCGGTGCCCAGCTATGCCGAAGGGCTCGGCCAAGGCGTGAAAGGCCTGCGCGTGGGCGTGCCGAAGAACTACTTCTTCGACCGCGTGGACCCGGAAGTTGAAAGTGCGGTTCGTGCCGCCATCGATCAACTGAAAGAGCTGGGCGCCGAACTGGTGGAAGTCGAAGTGCCCATGGCCGAGCAGATCATCCCGGTGGAGTTCGGGATCATGCTACCCGAAGCCAGCGCCTACCACCGCACGATGCTGCGCGAGTCACCCGAGCTCTACACCGCCGATGTCCGCATACTGCTGGAACTCGGAGATCTAGTCACCGCCACCGACTACCTGCAGGCGCAGCGCGTCCGTACGCTGATGCAGCGCGCGGTGGCCGAGATGTACCAGCGCATCGATGTGCTGATCGCACCCACACTGCCCATCCCGGCTGCTCGCAGCGGGGAGGAGGTCCACACATGGCCGGACGGCACGGTAGAGGCGTTGGTCATGGCCTATACGCGCTTCACCTCGTTCGGCAACGTGACAGGATTACCCACGCTGAACCTGCCCTGTGGTTTCTCCAAGGATGGGTTGCCGATCGGCATGCAGATCAGCGGCCGGCCGCTGGACGAGAAGACCCTGCTGCGTGCTGGGCTGGCCTACGAGAAAGCCACGACCTGGCACCAGCGTCATCCGGAACTGATCGGAGCGGGCTGAGCTGCAAGAAAGCAGGCGCGGCGGCGCACGACCCATTGTGCTACCGCTGCGTCTGCCTGAAGTGGCCGAGACCAAGCAGAAGAAGGAGGTGACATAGCCTCCTACAATCTGCCGTCTTCTCGGAGCCCTCTGGATGCTCGAAGTTCTTTGCATGGGGTTGCGCCGGGAGCGCAATCTGCAAGGTGGCATTGGCCTTCAGTGTCGATGCCGAGTTGAAGTCGCTGTACCCCTTTTTTCAACCACACAGGAGAACCGCACCATGGGGCAATCACACACACACGACCACCATCACGACGGGTACCAGGCACCGCCTGAAGACATTGCGCTGCGGGTGAAGGCCTTGGAGTCTCTGCTCGTCGAGAAAGGTTTGGTCGACCCGGCGGCCATGGACGCTGTGGTCCAAACCTATGAACACAAGGTGGGCCCTCGGAACGGCGCCAAGGTTGTTGCCAAGGCCTGGGTGGACCCGGCATACAAGGCGCGCTTGCTGGCGAATGGCAGCGCTGGCATTGCCGAACTGGGCTTCTCTGGAGTGCAGGGAGAAGACACAGTCATTCTGGAAAACACCCCCGCCGTGCACAACGTCTTCGTCTGCACCCTGTGCTCTTGCTACCCATGGCCGTCACTGGGCTTGCCGCCGGCCTGGTACAAGGCCGCACCCTACCGGTCGCGCATGGTGAGCGACCCGCGTGGGGTCCTGGCGGAGTTCGGTTTGGTGATCCCCACCAACAAGGAAATCCGCGTCTGGGACACCACAGCCGAATTGCGCTACATGGTGCTGCCGGAAAGGCCCGCAGGAACCGAAGGCTACAGCGAAGAACAACTGGCCGAACTCGTCACCCGCGATTCGATGATCGGCACTGGCCTGCCCACCCAACCCAAACCTTCCCACTAAGGAGATCATCATGAACGGCATTCACGACACTGGCGGAGCACATGGTTATGGCCCGGTTTACAGGGAGCCGAATGCGCCCATCCTTCATGGCGAGTGGGAGGGTCGGGTCCTGGCATTGTTTCCGGCGCTTTTCGCAAACGGCAACTTCAACATCGATGAGTTTCGACACGGCATCGAGCGCATGAACCCCATCGACTACCTGAAGGGAACCTACTACGAACACTGGATCCATTCCATCGAAACCTTGCTGGTCGAAAAGGGTGTGCTCACGGCAACGGAACTCGCGACCGGCAAGGCATCTGGCAAGACAGCGACACCGGTGCTGACGCCGGTCATGGTGGACGGACTGCTCAGTTATCCATTCCGCGAACGCGGCACCCGCGACGCATGAAACCGGTGTGTAATTGAGGGGCGGCGTCCGGCACAGAGGTCGGTTCGTACTTGGTGCTTCGAGCTCGTTTCTCAGTTGGACCCGCGGCCTCACGAGCACCCCGCACTGTCGCCTGGGGACCAGCGCCCCTGAGCACGCACTTCAGACTTCGATGACGTGGGCCGCACGCTGATGTCGCCGCGACTTGGAGGCGATCATGGACGTAATCTACCGCCGTTGCGCGGGACTGGACGTGCACAAGCAGACCGTGGTGGCTTGTGCACGCGTGGCGGGCCAAGGCCCGCTGTTGCAAGAGGTGCGCACCTTTGCCACCACCACCTCGGGGTTGCTGGAGTTGGTGGACTGGCTGGAGTCCTTGCACATCGAGCACGTGGGCATGGAGGCCACGGGGGTGTACTGGAAGCCCGTCTGGCACATCTTGGAGGGGCACTTTGAGCTGGTGCTGGCCAACGCGGCGCACGTCAAGAACGTGCCTGGGCGCAAGACCGACGTCAACGACGCGGTGTGGCTGGCTGACCTGCTGGCGCATGGTTTGATTCGCGCCAGCTTCGTGCCGCCCACCCCAGTGCAGGAGTTGCGCACCCTCACGCGCACGCGCAAGCAGTTCGTGCGCGAGCGCGCTGCGCATGTGCAGCGCATTGAGAAAGTGCTCGAAGACGCCAACCTCAAGATCACCAGCGTCATCAGCGACATCTTGGGCCATGGGGGACGTGCGGTGTTGCGGGCCATCATCGCCGGTCACAGCAGCCCCGACTTCTTGGCCGCGCAGATCACCACCCGTGTCAAGGCCAGTCAAGCTGAGTTGCGCGAAGCGCTGCGCGGGCGCATCAGCCCACACCACCGCTTCATGCTCAAGCTGCATTTGGGTCACATCGAGGCCTTGGATCAGGCCATCGCCGAGATCGAACAGGAGGTGAGCCAAGGGCTCGAGCCGTTTCGGCAAGCTGCCCGCTTGCTGAGCACCATACCCGGCGTGAGCGAGGTCAGCGCCAATGTGCTGATTGCCGAAATCGGCATCGACATGTCGCGCTTTGCTTCGCCGGCGCATTTGCTGTCTTGGGCTTGTCTGTGCCCGCGCAGTGACGAGAGCGCCGGCAAGCGGCGCAGCACCCGATTGCGACGAGGCGGCGTCTGGCTCAAGAGCACACTGGTGCAGTCGGCTTGGTCCGCGGTCAGGGTCAATGGCGGCTACTTGCAAGCGCAGTTCCATCGCATCCGCGCCCGCCGGGGCGTCAAGAAAGCGATCATCGCCGTGGCCGCCTCCATGCTCACGGCCGTTTGGCACATGCTGCGCGATGGCACCGAGTGGCACGATCTGGGCGCGGCGCACTTTGACCAAGCCAACACCCAGAAAGTAGCCAACCGCCTGCTCAAACGGCTGCAGAGCATAGGCTACAACGTGCAGATAACGCCGGCTTGAATGAGTCGTGGAGTCTGGTTTCACTTCAGTAACGGAGCTTCTGCCGCCCGCAAGGAGGGGGTGCAGGCGCGGTTCGCTGTGGGCGACAAGGTTCGCGTCCTCAACAAGCACCCGGTGGGCCATACCCGCATGCCGCGCTACACGCGGGGCAAAGTGGGGACAGTGGTCATCGACCATGGTGTGTTCGTGACGCCGGACACCGCGGCACACGGAAAGGGCGAGCACCCCCAGCACGTTTACACCGTGAGTTTCACGTCGGTCGAACTGTGGGGGCAAGACGCTTCCTCGCCGAAGGACACGATTCGCGTCGACTTGTGGGATGACTACCTGGAGCCAGCGTGATCATGAAAGACGAACGGTTTCCATTGCCAGAGGGTTCGCTGAAGGACCTCGATGGCCCTGTGTTTGACGAGCCTTGGCAGTCCCAGGCGTTTGCCTTGGTGGTCAGCATGCACAAGGCCGGTCTCTTTCAGTGGAAAGACTGGGCCGAGACCTTCACCGCCGAAATCGACGCTTCCCCGGCTCTGCCCGGCGAAAGCGTCAACGACACCTACTACCGGCAATGGGTGTCGGCGCTGGAAAAGTTGGTGGCGTCGCTGGGGCTTGTGACGGGTGGAGACGTCAACTCGCGCGCACAGGAGTGGAAACAGGCCCACCTCAACACCCCACATGGGCACCCGATCCTGCTGGCCCATGCGCTTTGCCCGCCAGCGATCGACCCCAAGCACAAGCACGAGCCACAACGCTCACCGATCAAGGTCGTTGCCGCAATGGCTTGAGATCCACTGTCCTGTTTCCCTACCTTGAATGGAGTAAACCATGAGTTCATTTTCTACCACTGCTGTCCCCGCCGCCCAGCGCCTGAGCGCCACGCGCAGCTTACTGTTGCAACTGTCCGCTGGCGCCGCGCTGGGCCTGGTCGTCCTGTACGGCGTGGCTTTTGCCGAAAGCCCGCTGGCGCACAACGCTGCACACGATGTGCGCCACGTGACTGTCAAGCCCTGTCATTGAGGGAATGAATAACCCACCGCGCTGCGCGCGCCCCCCTCCAAGGGGCGAAGCGCGTAGCCCGACGGAGCGGGTTTCACCTTGTTCCTGATTTTGGGCGCTGCTGGCGTTGCAGGTCTTGCTTCCCCGGGTCCGCTTATTGACGGGGCCACACCGTCGCTCATCTTTGTATGGAGAGAGTCATGATTTTTCGACGATTGATCTGGGCGGCGCTGGCTGTGGCCCTGCTGGTCGGCAGTGTGCAGTCGGGCCTGCAGCAGTTGCAGACCGCTCCCATCATCCTGGCGGCCGAGAGGTTTGAAAGCCAGAAGGTGGCCGCGCCCGAGCCGGTGTCAACGCCGACCGCTGCTGCTGCGCGCGTCCATGCGGACGGTGCGGCGCACGACCATGGCGACGCCGCCGAAGCATGGGCGCCCGCCGTCGGGGTGGAGCGCTACTCCTGGACCTGGGTGGCCAATGTGCTGCACGCGTTCAGCATGGCGCTGCTAGTGCTGGCCGTGATGGCGGTGTGTCAGTGGCGCGGTAGCGCCTTGCGCGCTTTGCCCTTGGCCGCCTGGGTGGCCGCCGCCGGTTGGCTTACGTTTCACTTCTGGCCTTCGCTGGGCCTGCACGCCGAGATCCCCGGCATGGACGCCGGCCGGCTGGGTTCGCGCCAGGGCTGGTGGGTGCTCGCGGCGGGCGGTGCGGCGCTGGCCTGTGCGTCGGTTGCGCTGATGCGCAGCCCCCTGCGCTGGGCCGCTGCAATGGCTTGTCTGGCGCTGCCCTTCGTGGTGGGCGCGCCGCACATCGTGGCCGACCCGCTGGCCGGTTTCACGGGTGAGGCCCTGGCGGCGCTGCGCGAGCTGGGCAGCCAGTTCATCTGGGCCACCACCTGGTTGTCGCTGTCGTTCTGGGTGAGTATGGGCGTGGTGGCCGGTCTGGCCTTCCAGCGCTGGCTGAGCCCCGCCGTGGCGGCGCTGCTGCAGCGCACGGACACCGCCCGGGCCCCAGCCATGGAGACGCCGCGATAAGCGACGTCAACGCAAGGGTCGTGCGGGGTGCTGATCTGAACCGCCCCGGGTTTGAGGAGGCTCTTTTCCCTGAGAGGATAGAGCCATGAGCAAGAAGTCGAACCAGTTTTCACCCGAAGTGCGCGAGCGTGCTGTTCGCATGGTGCTGGAGCACCGAGGCGAGTACCCATCTCTGTGGGCCGCCATCGATTCGATCGCGCCCAAGATCGGTTGTGTGCCGCAGACCCTGCATACCTGGGTCAAGCGTGTCGAGGTCGACAGCGGCGTGCGTGAGGGCGTCAGCACTTCCGAGCTGCAGCGTCTGAAGGAGCTCGAACGCGAGAACAAGGAGCTGCGCAAGGCCAACGAGATCTTGAAGCTGGCCAGCGCGTTTTTCGCCCAGGCGGAGCTCGACCGCCGTCTGAAGCCCTGAAGGGCTTCATCGACCAGTATCGACAGGCCTACGGGGTCGAGTCGATCTGCAAGGTGTTGCAGGTCGCCCCGTCAGGCTATTGGCGCCACGCCGCTCAACAACGCAACCCCCAACTGCGCTGTCCGCGCGCTCAACGTGACGACACCCTGGTGGCGCACATTGAACGCGTCTGGCAGGCCAACATGCGGGTCTATGGCGCCGACAAGGTCTGGAAGCAAATGAACCGCGAGGGCATTGTGGTGGCGCGCTGCACGGTCGAGCGGCTGATGCGGCGCCTGCGCTTGCAGGGCGTGCGCCGTGGCAAGGTGGTGCGTACCACCATCAGCGATGGTCGGGCGCCGTGCCCGCTGGACCGGGTCAACCGGGTGTTCAGAGCAGACCGGCCCAACCAGCTCTGGGTCTCGGACTTCACCTACGTGTCGACCTGGCAGGGCTGGCTGTACGTGGCCTTCGTGATCGATGTGTACGCCCGGCGCATCGTGGGCTGGCGGGTAAGCAGTTCGATGCGCACGGACTTCGTGCTCGATGCCCTGGAACAGGCGCTGTATGCGCGCCAGCCTGAGCGCGATGGCAGCCTGGTTTGCCACTCCGACAGGGGGTCGCAATACGTCAGCATCCGCTACACCGAGCGACTGGCCCAGGCCGGTATCGAGCCCTCGGTGGGCAGCAAAGGTGACAGCTACGACAACGCGCTGGCCGAGACGATCAACGGGCTGTACAAGGCCGAATTGATCCATCGGCGAGCCCCATGGAGGACCAAGGAGTCGGTGGAGCTGGCTACCCTCCCATGGGTGTCATGGTTCAACCACCACCGGCTGCTCGAACCCATCGGCTACATCCCGCCGGCCGAGGCTGAGGCAAACTACTACCGGCAACTCGCCAATCAGGCCTCCATGGTGGTGGCCTGACTTAAACCAACCGGCCTCCACGATTCCCGGGGCGGTTCAAGAGCCTCCTATTTCCTGTCCAATAGGAGCCCGTATGAGCAGTCAACGTTACCCCGAAGAATTCAAGACCGAGGCGGTCAAACAAATCCTTGACCAGGGCCACAGCGTGGCCGATGTCTCCAACCGCCTGGGCGTGAGCACCCACAGCCTGTACAAATGGATGCCCATCCAATCATTGGAAAGCTACCAGTCGATGACATTACCGTCGACCATATTCGCCGGATCCTGAAGCCGATCTGGAACACCAAGGACGAAACCACGAGCCGGGTGCGTGGGCGCATTGAACGAATTTTTGGTTGGGCTAGGGATGGTGTTCAAAACCGGCGCAGAGAAGGCCGTTGAGCGCATGAATCTCGCGACATGAAATTACCGTGCTCGTTTCGATCGATTTCAACACTGCAGAGGTCGATTTCTCGGCCTTTCGAGGCCTCATCCTGGCCCTTGGGCGCGCTGCAGGCGCACTCATCCCTGCGCCCTCTGCAAAAGCCGGTGCCGCGCCATCCACAAGTTGGAGAGTGCGAACAGCGTGTGCAGTTGCGCCGTGTTCTTCATCAGCCCGCGGTAGCGCACCTTCACATGCCCGAACTGGCGCTTGATCACTCGAAACGGGTGCTCCACCTTGGCCCGGATGCTGGCCTTCACATGCTCCAGCTCATCCAGCACGCGCCCCATCGGCGTGGCCTTGTCCAGCGCTTTGCGTTTGCCCAGGCGCATGGCCACATGCCAGTTGGCCTCGATGCCTTGCGCTTCTTCGCGCTTGGCCACGCCTTGGTAGCCCGCGTCAGCAAACACATCGCTCTCTTCACCGTGCACCAGCGCGCTGGCCTGCGTCACGTCATTGACATTGGCCGCCGTGCCCACCACCGTGTGCACCAGGCCCGAATCGGCGTCTACGCCGATATGCGCTTTCATTCCAAAGTGCCATTGGTTGCCCTTTTTGGTCTGGTGCATCTCGGGATCACGCTCGCCGCCGCTGTTCTTGGTCGAGCTGGGTGCGGCAATGAGCGTGGCATCGATGGCCGTGCCGTTCTTGAGCAACAACCCTTTGGCTGCCAGCGTGCTGTTGACGGTGGCCAATATCTGCAGGCTGAGCTGGTGCTCTTCGAGCAGGTGGCGAAAGCGCAGGATGCTCACGCGGTCGGGGATGCGCTCTGTGCCCGAGAGACCAGCGAAGTCACGATACAGCGGCGTCTCGAACAAGGCCTCTTCCATGGCCAAGTCCGACAGGCCAAACCACTGCTGCAAAAAATGAATACGCAGCATGGTTTCGTGTGCGAACGGCGGGCGCCCCGTGCTGGCCACTGGCGAGGCTGCCGCGATCAAGCCAATGAGTTCGCGCCACGGCACCACCAGCTCCATCTCGTCCAGCAACACGGCCTTGCGTGTGCGCCTTGTGCTCAGGTTCAGTCCCAGTTCGGCTTGCTTCTTCATGACGCAATTGTTCCTCGGCTCGGCCCTTCAAACCATCGGGGACTGCACGGGGTTTTGAACACCATCCCTAGGGCCTGTTAACACATCCTCAGTCCATCAGCGACGAGCACGAAGCTGATGAAGCCCAGGAACATGAGGTCGAGTTTCTCGAACCGCGAGAAGATACGGCGATAGCCTTTGAGTCGACGGAACAACCGCTCCACCTCATTGCGGCGCTTGTACATCTCGCGGTCGTAGTCCCACGGTTCGATCCGCGTCTTCATTGGTGGCACCACCGGAATGAAACCCAGATCCAGTGCCAGCTGCCGTGTCTCGTTGCCTTCGTAGGCACGGTCCATCAACAAATGCACCGGTCTGCTGGTCGGCCCAAGACTGCTGAGCAGGCGCCGGCCTTCGGGTGCGTCGTGCGCCTGCCCAGGCGAGAGCGAAAACGTCACGGCCGTTCGAGCATCCGCGGCAACCATATGAATCTTGGTGTTCCATCCACCTCGGGACTTTCCGATGGACTGCGGACCGTTTTTTTTAGTGCCCCTGTGCCGTCGGGATGGACCTTGATGCTTGTGGAGTCCAGCGAGACTGCTTCGATCTTGATGCGCACGACCTGCGCTCGCTGCAACTCCTCGAACATGCGATCAAGTACACCGGCCTTGGTCCAGCGGTTCATGCGCGTGTAGATGGTGTGCCAGTTGCCAAACCGCTTGGGCAGTCCGCGCCACTTGCAGCCATGCTCGGCCACGTAGAGGATCGCATTGACCACCTGCAGATTGCTCAGGCTGACGTTGCCACGCTGCTTGGGCAGGCAGTGCTCAATCGTGGCGAATTGCTCGGGTGTGATCTCCATGCCCCGAAGTATCCGCCGCAGTGGACGCAATCGCTATTAGTGTTAACACGCCCTAGAGGGGAATCGCAGGGCCTAGCGCCGCCGCAGCACCGACACGTACTCGGGCCCGGCGGTGTCTTGCTCGATCAGCTCGTTGCCGGTCTGTTTGGCAAAGGCTTGAAAGTCGCGCACCGAGCCGGAGTCGGTGGCGATGATCTTGAGCGTCTGGCCGCTGCTCATTTCGGCCAAGGCTTTTTTGGCCTTCAGGATGGGCAGCGGGCAGTTTAGGCCGCGGGCGTCGAGTTCTCGGTCTGCATTCATGGTGTGTGGTGTAACCTTTGCCGGGTATTTTAGCGCCGCGCATGCGTTGGTCGCCGCGGGCACAGGCAGCGGCTCAAGCCGGAAACACCCCCGTGGACAGGTAGCGGTCGCCGCGGTCGCAGACCACGAAGGCGATGGTCGCGTGTTCCACCGTGGCCGCGATCTGCTGCGCCACCCAGCAAGCCCCAGCAGCCGATATGCCAGCAAAAATCCCCTCCTCGGCGGCCAGCCGGCGGCACATCTGCTCGGCCTCGGCCTGGCTCACATACACCAGCTCATCGACGTGCGCGGGGTCGTAGATCTTGGGCAGATACTCCGGCGGCCATTTGCGGATGCCCGGAATGCGCGAGCCCTCGCTCGGCTGCGCGCCGATGATGCGCACTTTTGGGTTGCGCTCCTTGAGGTAGCGGCTCACGCCGGTGATGGTGCCGGTGGTGCCCATGGCGCTCACAAAGTGGGTGATCTGCCCACCGGTTTGCTGCCACAGCTCGGGGCCGGTGCTCTCGTAGTGGATGCGCGGGTTGTCGGGGTTGGCGAACTGGTCCAGCACCCGGCCCTTGCCCTCGCGCTGCATTTTTTCGGCCAGATCGCGCGCGTATTCCATGCCGCCGCTCTTGGGCGTGAGGATCAGCTCGGCGCCAAAGGCTTTCATGGTTTGGGCGCGCTCGATCGAGAGGTCTTCGGGCATGATCAGCAGCATGCGGTAGCCCTTGATCGCCGCCGCCATCGCCAGCGCAATGCCGGTGTTGCCCGAGGTGGCCTCGATCAGCGTGTCGCCGGGGCGGATTTCGCCGCGCTCCTGGGCGCGCTGGATCATCGAGAGCGCCGGCCGGTCTTTCACCGAGCCGGCTGGGTTGTTGCCTTCGAGCTTGCCCAGCACCACGTTGCCGCGCGCGCGGTTGGCCTCGGCCTCGATGCGCTGCAAGGCCACCAGCGGGGTGTTGCCCACGGTGGCTTCGATGCCCGGGTAGTGGCGTGGGGCGCTGGGCGGCTTGGGGCTGCGCTTCGGGGCGCTGGCCTTGGGGCCGAACTTGGATGGGGTGGCACGGGGCATGGCAGGATTTTTCCGGGACTGTGGGCTAGTGAATGGGCCATACTGTGCCATAATTCGCGGCTACTCCAGTGCCGGAGTGGCGAAATTGGTAGACGCAGCAGATTCAAAATCTGCCGGTGTAACCCACCGTGCCGGTTCGAGTCCGGCCCCCGGCACCAAAATGCAAAGGCAGCATCCACAAGATGTTGCCTTTTCTTTTGATTTTTCATCTTGGGGAGTTGTCGCATGTCCGCCGCATTGCCTTTGCTGATGCCCATGCTGGCCATCGTCGTCGGCCTCGTGGTTTTGGTCTGGTCGGCCGACAAGTTCATCGACGCCGCCGCCACGGTGGCGCGCCACTACGCGCTGCCGCCGCTGCTGATCGGGGTGGTGATCATCGGCTTTGGCACCTCGGCCCCGGAGCTGACGGTCTCGGCCATTTCGGCGCTCGAAGGCAGCCCCGGCATCGCGCTGGGCAACGCCTATGGCTCCAACATCGCCAACATCGCCCTCATCCTGGGCATCACAGCCCTGATCAGCCCGATCGTGGTGCAGTCGGGCATTTTGCGCAAAGAGCTGCCGCTGCTGGTGGGGGTGACGCTGTTGTCGGTGGCGCTGCTGTGGGACTTGCACATCAGCCGGCTCGACGCCGCCGTGTTGCTGCTCACTTTTGCCGCGATCATGGCTTGGTCGGTCTGGCACAGCCTGCGCTCGGGCGACGACACGCTGGGTACAGAGACGCAGGCCGAGCTGGGCGCCCACACCTTGGCCACGGTGCGGCTGGCTTGGGTCTGGCTGGCCGCTGGTCTGCTGCTGCTGATCGCCAGCTCGCGCCTGTTGGTCTGGGGGGCGGTGCAGGCGGCGCAGGGGCTGGGGGTGAGTGAGCTGGTGATCGGGCTCACGGTGGTGGCGGTCGGCACCTCGCTGCCGGAGCTGGCCTCGTGCATCGCGGCGGCGCGCAAAAAGGAGCACGATCTGGCGATCGGCAACATCCTGGGCTCGAACCTGTTCAACACGCTGGCGGTGGTGGGGCTGGCGGGCGCGATCCACCCGTTGGCCGCTGAACCCGAGGTGCTCAGCCGCGATTTGCTGGTGGTGGGCGCGCTGACGCTGGCCCTGTTTGTGCTGGCGCGCCAGCGCCGGGGCCGGCCGGGGCAGATTTCGCGCTGGAGCGGGGCCGCGCTGCTGCTCACGTTCGTGGGCTACACAGTATTTTTACTCACCACCAGCGTGGCCCAAGGCCCGGCTTGAGGGCCCCTCAACCCTTGAAGCCCTTGCCGCCCCGCCCTCCTCCTGGCGCTCCTAGCCTTTTAGCCCCTGCCACACACTCGGAAAACGCAGCACCAAGCGCAATTCGCGCTGCATGCGCTGGTTGCGCAAGCGGCGCGATTCGCTCATGAATGAGAGCAGCGCGGGCGACAGTTGCTGCTCGGCCTGCTTGCGCGTGATGCGCGCTGGCCGCGCCAACCCATACAGGTCGGCGGCGAGGTCGAAGTAATCGCCCATGCGCAGATCGGTGTCGTCGCAGACGTTGAAGGCGCGCTGGGGCGCGCGGCACCAGAGCGCGCGCAGGCAGGCCCGGGCCAGATCGTCGGCGTGGATGTGGTTGGTAAACACATCGTCTTCGGGGCACAGCACCGGGGTGCCACGCAGCAGGCGCGCCTGGGCACCGCCGGGGCGGCCGCCGCCGTAGATGCCGGGAATGCGCAGCAGCGACACATCCACCCCGCGCCGGCGGCCCCAGTCGCGCCAGGTGCGCTCGGCGTCGAGCCGGCGCTGCGCCCTTGCCGTGGAGGGCTGGGGCGTGCGGGTCTCGCTCACCCACTGGCCGGCGCAGTCGCCATACACCCCGCTGGTGGAGCCATAGACCAGTTTGTACGGCGCGCTGCGCCGCCCCAGCGCTTGCGCCAAGGCGCGGCTGCGTGGGTCCAATCCAGCCGATACAACCGAATCACCCGGCCCACCCATCCCGCCCGGTGGCGGGGCCAGATGCAGCACCCGCGTGGCCAAACCGGCCAGCCGCGCCAGGGTCTCGGGGCGGTCCAGGTCGCCCAGCAAGGGCGTGACTCCCGCCAGTCGCAGATCGGGCAGGCGCTGCGGCGAGGATGTCAACGCCAGCAGGCGCACCCGGCCCTGCCCGGGCCCTTGCCCGCCCCCCAGCAGCGCCGCGCAGCGCAAGCCCACGTCGCCGCAACCCACGATCAACACCCGTTCGCGCCGAAAGCGGGCCGGCAATGCCCCCAGAAAAGCCATGAGCGGATTCCAATTTGAGAAAATGCCGGGTTTAGGCCCCCACCGGCCACACCACAGGAACCGTGCCCGCATGACATACACCATCACCATCGAGCCCAGCGGCCGCCAGTTTAGCGCCCAGCCCGACGAAACCCTGCTCGCTGCCGCCATCCGCCAAGGCGTGCCCCTGCCCTACGGCTGCCAAGACGGCGCTTGCGGCAGCTGCAAATGCAAAAAACTGCAAGGCGAGGTGCTGCACGATCCCTATCAGGCCAAGGCCTTGTCGGAGCAGGAAGCCAGCGCCGGGCTGATCTTGGCCTGCCGCGCCCATGCGCAGAGCGATCTGCGGCTGGAGTCGCGCCAAATCGGGGCCGCCGACGCCTTCCCCGTCAAGCGCCTGCCGGTGCGCGTCAGCCGCTTGCAGCGCGCCACGCCCGACGTGATGATCGTGCACCTGCAACTGCCCGCCAGCGACGCCTTCGGCTACCACGCCGGCCAGTACGTCGATGTGCTGCTGCGCGACGGCAGCCGGCGCAGCTACTCGATGGCCAATGCGCCCCACTTCCAGGCCTTGGCGCCGGGGCTGGAACTGCACATCCGGCATCTGCCCGGCGGCCTGTTCACCGACCACGTGTTCGGGGCCATGAAAGAGAAAGAAATCCTGCGCATCGAAGGCCCGCACGGCGGTTTTTACCTGCGCGAAGGCAGCAACAACCAGCCCATGATTTTGCTGGCCTCGGGCACCGGCATGGCGCCGATCAAGGCGCTGATCGAGCACCTGCGCTTCAAAAACATCGAGCGCCCCACCACGCTCTACTGGGGCGTGCGCCGCGCCAGCGATCTGTACCTGAACGACTGGATCGCGGCCCAGTGCGCCGATATGCCCAATCTGCGCTACGTGCCGGTGCTGTCGGACGCGCTGCCCGAAGACGGCTGGAGCGGGCGCAGCGGCTTGGTGCACCTGGCGGTGCTGCAAGACTTCCCGGACTTGAGCGGGCACCAGGTCTATGCCTGCGGCGCCCCGGTGATGGTGGATGCAGCTCGGCGCGACTTTGCGGCAGCCGGTTTGCCTGCCGACGAGTTCTACGCCGACGCCTTCACCTCGGCGCTGGACAAGCTGGGGGCTTGAAGCGCTGCCGGTTGGCCCCCTCAGCGCGGCGGCGCTTCGGCCAGCAGCAGCCGCACGTCGGCAGCGATGGCCTCGGCCGGGCTGCCGAAAGCGTGGTGCAGGCGCACCCGGCCCTGCGGGTCAAAGAGGAATTTGCCGGCCGAGTGGTCGATGGTGTAGCTGCCAGGGGTGCGGCCCTCGACCCGCTTGAAATACACCCGAAACGAGCGCGCCAGTTCGGGCAGATTGGCTTCTGCGGTGTAGAGCGCCAAAAAAGTGGGGTCGAAAGCCGCCATGTAGGCGCGCATGACCTCGGGCGTGTCGCGCGCCGGGTCCAGGCTCACAAACAGCACCTGCATGCGCTCGGCCTGCTCGCCCAACAAGCGCCGCGCCTGCGCCAAATTGCCCATGCTGGTCGGGCACACATCGGGGCAGTGCACGAAGCCAAAAAACACCGCCACCACCTGGCCACGAAAATCGACCAGCGTGCGCCGTTGTCCGTTGTGGTCAGTGAGGTCGAAACCAGTGGCGTAATTGGCCCCGGTGATGTCGATGCCGGCAAAGGGCGAGCGTGGCGAGCAGGCGGCCAAGCTGCCCCACAATCCCAACGCACCCAGCGCCGCAGTGCCTTGCAGCAGGGGGCGGCGACGCAGGGCTGCGGGGGCAGAGGGTTCGGCTGCGTTCATCTTGCGCCGATCATCAATGGTCAACAAAAACCTCGGCCAGCGTGCGCGCATCCAGAATGCGGTCGGCCCAAGCCTCCAACTGCGCGGCCGTTGCGCTGTCCAGCCGCAGGCGGGTGCTCGGTGTGATGGGGCCAAAGCGCCGGGCGATCAAACGCTCCAAGAGCGCGGCTTCGCCTTCGAGCTTGCCTTCGAGCTTGCCTTCGAGCCTGCCCTCGGCCATGGCCTGCGCAGCAGCTTCGGCGGCCGCTTCAGCGGCGGCGCGCTTGATCAGTCGTTTAATATTGGTTTCGAGCATGTTGGTGATCTCCAGCAGGTTGTCGGTTTGGGCCAGATCGGGCACTTGGGGCAATGTATGGCCGCTGCGGTGTCGCAGCCATTCGATCAGCGCCTGGTCAATAAGTGCCTTGCGCGGTGAGTTGGCCACCGTCTGGCCAAAGTGGCGTATGGCTTGCTTGACCGTTTCCATGTCACCCGATGCGCGCTCGACCAGAAAGAGTGCGGCCATGACGCGCTGCAGGCCAAACAGGTACTCGGGACTGAATTGCCCTTCATCAAGCAACCAGAATTTGAGCCTGGGCTGAAAGGCGCTCAGAACGGCCGGGTGTGGCTGGACGAGGTCAAAGACTTCGGGGCTGTGAAGCCAGCGCTTGTCACCATTGTAGAGGACGATGGGCAGCACCGGGGGCAGGCCGTCTTTGAGCTTGATGGCTTTGCTGCGCAACAAGTGGTCGTAGAGCGCGGCCACGTACTGCAACATGCGCACCGGCATGGCGCGGTCGATGCGGGACTGGAACTCGAGCAGCAAGTACAGATAGATGCGCTGACCGCTGAGCTTGACGGACCAAACCACGTCGTCTTCGCGCTGCTTCATGGCCGGGGTGACAAAGCTGGCGTTTTCGCGCTGCAGGGTGTCGTATTCGAGCAGTTCGCTCACCCCGGGCGGGGCAAAGACTTCGAGCAGCTCGCGCACCAGCTCGGCGTGCGAGAACAGGAATTTGTAGCCCGTGTCGTGGGAGTGCGCCATGGGTAGGATTGTAGGGGGCGAGGCTGGAGGGACTTTGGTCTGACACTCTGGCTCAAGCCGAGCGCGGCCGGCGCAGCAGGGTGCGCATGTCGTTGAGCGCCACGGTGCTGGATGCGGCCACGGGCACCCGGGGTGCCGCCTTGATGGCGTGGCCATAGACCACCTCTACTGTCAGGCACAAGTGGCCGCCGGCGTTGCGCGGCAGTTGCTGCTCCAGCGCTTGCAGCAGGCGCTGGCGGTGCGCGCGACCCCGCAAGCCTTCGGGGCGCTGCAGGTGCAGGTTGCGCCCGCCCTCGCGCAAATCTTGCAACAGGCGCTCGGCGTTGGGGTAACTCAGGGTCAGGCGCTCCATGTCGAGCACCGGGGCATTAAACCCCGCCTGCACCAGCATGTCGCCCCAGTCGTGCATGTCGGTGTAGGGCTGATGCGGCGGCGGCCAGCCCAGCGCCTGATAGACGCGGCGCAGCTCCAGCAAGGTGTCGGGCCCTAGGCCCGAGAAAAACAACAAGCCCTCGGGGCGCAGCCAGTCGCGCCAGTGCACCAGCAGCGCCTGCGGCTGCGCATACAGGTGCAGCGCCATATTGGCCCAGAGCATGTCGGCCTGGCCGGGTTGCAGGGCGGCGCCGCTGGCTTGCCGCTGTGGCCGCCCTTGCTCGTCGAGCGCCTGCCAACGCGCCTCGGGGTAGCGCGCCTGCACCGCCTGCTGCGCCAGCAAGCCGCCCAGTGCCGGATTCCAGCTCAGCCATGCGCTGGGCCGCTGCGTCAGCCAGTCCAGCCGCTGCGCCATGCGCTGGCCGATTTCCTCATGCAGCCACGGGCTTGCGGGGCGGGCCAAGGTGCGCCAACGCTGCGCCGCCACCGGGTCGAGGTCGGGCACGCCAGCGGCCACCGATTGGGACTCGCCACGGGCCGCATCCGGCGCATGGACGGCAGCTTGGTCTATGGGATCAATGGGTGGGCGCATGGCAGGAAAAAGTTTCGGGCAGTATAGGCCCACGTGCTCGATTTTCTGCTCGGCTTGCTGCCTGTGCCACAGGGTACGCGCGCCGCCAAGGCCAAGCCAGCCGCCCCATGACCGGGGTGAGCACCCCGCCTGCTAGACGCAGTTAGGCACCGTCGTGTGCTGCTGGCGTGGCCGGCCATTGCGGCTGATCACGATCTGCACCGCCGGGCTCGGGCTCAGGCCAGCCCGGCAGAGCGTGAGGGTGCCGGCCTGAAAGGCCCCGGTCACCAGCAACGTGTGCCCCTGCGGCATGTACGACACATAGCGCGCCACGTGCATATTGCCCACCACCACCACCCCCGGCGGCGCGGCCGAGCCCACGCGCAGCAGCGTTTCGCCATCTTCGCGCTGGGCGTTGCCATTGAGATCGGCAAACAGCAGCCAGCCCGCCGTCCACTGGTGCGCGGGGGCGTTGATGGCGTTGGAATTGGTGGCGCAGCGCTGGTTGGGTGCGGGCTCCGGCCCGGCGCGGCACAGCACCACGCGCCGCCCCTGCTTGATGGCCTCGCTGCGTGCCAAGGCCAGCGCGCCGAACTTCTCGGCCGCCGTGGCGTTGAGGCGCTGCTGCGCCACCATCTGCCCCATGGCCGGGGCCGCAAGCGCCGCCAGAATGGCCAGCAGCGCCAGCACCACCATCGCCTCGATCAAAGTTACTCCACCCGCGTGCCGCCGTGCAGCCTTCATGAACCGCCCCTCCCCTGTTTGTTTGCATTTTTGCGGCAGTCTGGCACAGACCGCAAGTTGCGTCAAGGGCAGGGCAAGGACCCAAACCCCGCCGCTGAGCGGCTGAAAAGCGCCACTGATCGGCTCAAGCCCTAGGCAGCAAATGCCGCAGCGCTATGATGCGCGAAAACACAAATCCGGCAACCAGACGCGCCACGAAAGGACAGGACACATGAAAGCTAGGGGTTTCACGCTGATCGAGCTCATGATCGTGGTAGCCATAGTGGGCATACTCGCGGCCATTGCCTACCCCGCCTACACCAACCATGTGCGCCAAACCCACCGCGGCAATGCGCAGGCTGAAATGCTGCAGCTCGCTCAGGCCATGGAAAGGTGCGCCGCCAGAACCAGAAGTTATGCGACGTGCCTTCCAGCATCTTCTGTGCCCGTTCCAGCTCAAAATGCGCGCTACACCATCAGCATTGATCAGCCACCAGCACATACATCATTTACCATCAGAGCCATCCCGACAAACGTGGGCGGGCAAAACACAGACGCATGTGGCACCATGACCATCAATCATCGCGGTGAACGCACACCAACCACCGGAAATTGCTGGAATTAAATCAAAATGCCTGCAAAACCTTTAACAACCCCACCGGGCCAGACTGCATACACAGCACGTCCAGGCACCCAAGCGTGTAGCAGCGCTGGGGCTAATGGGGCACCCTATATGCAGGCGCAGCGTGGAAAACGGGCACGTGGCCGTGGCGCCCTTGGTGGTTTTGCTGCGCGGGCACAGCGCGGGCTCACCTTGGCCGAGTTGATGGTCGTGGTGGCGGTGTCGGGCATACTGTTGGGCATAGGCATACCCAGTTTTCAAGGGCTAATGGCGCAAAATCGGGCCACCAGCGCGGCCAATCAACTGCAATCCAGCTTGCAGTTCGCCCGCAGCACGGCCGTGGCTCAAGGGCGAACTGTGACCGTCTGTGTAGCCGATTTCACCACCACCCCTGCTAGCTGCATCGTAAACAACAACGTTGTGCGCAATTGGCAAGTGGGCTGGATTGTAAGGTTAGATAACCCCGATTTGACACCCGCTGAGCGGGTGCTGCGTGAGCAACGCCCCCTAAACCCTTCCATAACCCTCACAGGATGGCCGGAATTGCGTTATTCCAATACAGGCACCCTGGCGACAGGGCAGACTCTTGTTGATTTTGAGTTATCGACTGCCTCTCGCTCAGAAGCAAACCGGATGATTTGTATGTCGCTCAGTGGCAGCAGCCGGATTATTCAGGGAGATCCGCCATGCCCTCGTTAATAACCCGCAAGGCTCGCGCTCGGCCTTGCCAGCGCCCGAAGCGTTCACTAGGCTTTACACTGATAGAAATTCTGGTGGCCTTGGTTATTCTCTCCATCGGCTTGCTGGGAATTGCCGCACTGCAGCTAAGGTCTGTGCAGAACAGCCAGGCAAGCTTTGAGCGCTCCGTAGCAACCCTGCAGGCCAGAGACCTAGTTGAGCGGATGTGGGCTGGTATCTGCACTCTGTATGAGTATGACGTAGACGGCAATGTTATCATGATCGGGGATGATCCCGTTATTGACGAGATCGGAAGAGAACAGATTCAGACTGCCTGGGAGACCGACCACATAAACACCAACACCTTTGCTGACCAAGGGTGGGATGCGGACCTTGAACTACCACCCACAGGGACTCACGTCTGGACCATCACCATAGGCTGGGATCCACGAAATCAAAGGGTGGAAGGGGAGAGAGATGTAATCGTTCACCGCTTTATGCTGCCTCCACCACGAGATCCATTTCAAAATCCAAATGGAGGATCTAGTCCTCGCGCCTGCCCACCGAGAGTTTGATGATGATTCCTGCCACCGCACAATTTTCTCGCACCTCACGTGGCTTTAGCCTCGTTGAGTTGATGGTCGCCCTCGCTTTGGGGCTGGTGATGATCGGCGCCGTGGTGACGGTGTTCGTCTCCAACCAACAAAGCGCCCGCACCAAACAAGAATTGGACCGTGCGCAAGAGGCGTTTCGATTTGCTTCCTACACCATCATGAGGGTGGTGCAGCAGGGCGAGATTCAAGAACCGAATACTTCTTTACCCATCCCTGAGTTGCTTGTGGTTAATCTATCACCTGGTGAGGGTAATAGAGACTGCTTGGGCCAACTCGTTCCCGGTGGAATTGACCATGTTCGCAATACTTTCTCTATTAACACTGAAGGCCGGCTTCTCTGCAGCGTGGTCACCCATATGAACAACGGCCCACCCGTCGGGCAGATTGGAAATCCCTTCACCATCGCAACTGGCATTCGACCATGCCCTCCCAACCACAATCCCGCAAGCGACCCACCATGCAGCGAGTTTAGGTTTGGCATCCCCGATCCAGGAAATGCCGCAAATGGTTACTGGAGCGACAACGCCCTGTGGGCACTTCCACCGGGCAACCCGCCAATTAACTGGACTAACGTGCGCAGCGTCAAGGTTCGCTTGGTCATGCAATCTGCTAGGGGTGAAGCCATCGGGCCCACAGCACTCTTCAGTGCCACTATGCGTTGCGGTGCTCTTGATTTTTGTTAGTTTTCTATCGGCCTGCCGACTAATAACTTAACAGTGCAATCTGCCACCCTTGCTAAGCCTGAAAGGATACTGATCATGAAGCCAATCAACCAAACCCCTGTGAAGCAGCGTGGCGCCGCTCTAGCCATAGGGCTTATTTTGCTTGCCGTGACATCCCTAGTCACCGTAACGGCCATCAACACCGGCGTGATGCAAGAACGCATGTCGGCCAACCAAGACAACCATGCGCGCGCATTTATGGCGGCCGAAGCTGGAGGTGCGCGTCTGATCGCAGAGCTTAATAAACCAAATGGCTGGCCAACCAGCAACACCCACCCACTACCGGGCACACACAGATTAATTGCTGACGACCCATCGATCACCTTCACACTGACGCTCGTTCCGCCGCCTATTCCTTCTCCGCCGCCCCCATCTCCTCCGCCGCCCTTATCATGGACCGACTCCCCACTTAACGTGCGGATTGAAGGTTTCGCACGGTCTGCCGACGGCAGTGCGGTGCTCGCACGCACACAATTACTGGTCTCGTTAGGGCGTCAGACTGTCACCACCACCACGCCAGGTGGACCCCCTCCGCCAGCGGCAAACCCCGTGGCCAATGCACCAGCCGCGATTTCCTGCTTCGGTGGCCCGTGCAGAATAACTGCCGGAGCTGGGCGGGGTGCAGACGAGGGTTTCGGTACGGTTTCCGGCTTCGATCACCCAATTCCACCACTGAGTTGCAGTGGTGCTGGCTGTCGCATGCAGCCGCAAGGCACCAATCGGACCAGGCCCGCTGTGCCCGCTGTGTTTTTTTACAGATCTCACGATTTGAGGAATGAGCCACCCAGCCGCATCAGTCGCTCAGGAGGAGGGAACTTCAACGCTTTTCAGGGCTTAAACCAGGCTGGAAATGGAATTGTTAGGGGCAATGATATGAGCGTCGCTATAAGCCACGTTGAAAACCCCAATTCGGAAGATTCAATCATCGACAGGTTGAATTCCGTTTTCGGGCCTCCTGAGCACCCCGCAACCAGTTCAGTGCCGACCACATCCAGGCTTGAAAGTGGCAGAACCACACTCACCGAGCTAGGCGGCTCCAACTTTGAGGTTGGGACGTTGGTGCTTGATGGTCAAAACTTAGCGATGCAAGGCAATGCCCTGTTTGTGGGGCTGATTGTTATTCGAAACTGCGGTACTTTGCGCATGGGCGGAAACCCAAACATCTATGGGGCTGTGATCGTCGAGGCCGTGCGCACCAATGGCACTGCCTGCCCGACCGACTACGACCCTTTTGGCGGGCAAGGCACGCCCGCTTTGCGGTTTAGCCGCGCTGCGCTGGAGCGCGCCGCCAACCCGCCTGGTACCGGCACGGGCCCCGGCCCCGGCACCAGTACCAGCACCAGCACCACGCGGGTCAATGTGTTGCGCTGGGTTGAGATTCTTGAATAAACTCCCCGCTTGTTGTATCCTCTGACAGCGGTAGTGCTCATGACCGTCTAGTAGAGGGAGGCTTGTGGGATGCGCGTTTTTTGTGCGTTCAAAGGGTGTTGCCAGCACCCCATGAAGTGCGCCCAGCCAAAGCGGCAGCGCCAGCGCGGCGCTACGCTGATCGAGGTGCTGGTGGCGTTTTTGCTGCTCTCGCTCGGGCTGCTGGGTATGTCGGCGCTGCAGGTCAAGGCGCTGCAAAACAGCCACAGTGCGCTGCAACGCAGCCAGGCCACCAAGCTGGCGCACTATATGTTGGACGCCATGCGCGCCAACGCCGCTGACGCACGCAACGGCAGCTACAACTTGGGCGCGCCCGGCACGCCCAAGTGCGCGGTGCCTGCCGATACCAGCCTGCCCACGCACGACCAGCGCGCTTGGATGCTGGCCAAGCGCGGCATTTTGGGCCAAGTGGATAGCACCTGCGGCATGGTTCTCTGCGCAGCAGTGGATGGCGGCACCCAGTGCACCGTCCAGGTTTTTTGGGACGATGCCCGTGGCACCGCCGGCGCAGCGGCCCAGATGATCGAAATCCAAAGCCTGCTGTAAGGCCATGCAAGCTCGCGCCCAAGCGCCTGCAGGTCTGCCTACGCAACAGCAGCCACGCGTGCAATGCTGGGGGCAAGCGCCCTGTGGCTCCAGCCGCTCGGGCCGCGCAGACCCTGCGCTTCGCCGCCAAGGGGGGGTGTCGCTGGTTGAAGTGTTGATTGCGTTGGTGCTGGGCTTGCTGCTGATCGGCGCCGTGAGCACCGCCTACTTGGCCAACCACCAGACCTTTCGCCAAGTGGAAAACCTGGCGCGCGTGAACGAGAACGCCCGCACCACTTTCGAGCTGCTGGGGCGCGAGCTGCGCGAGGCTGGGGGCACCCACTGCGGGGCCCGGCTGCCCACCGCCAACGTGGTGCGCACAGGCCCCACTTCGCCTTGGTGGACCGATTGGGACCAGGGTTTGCGCGGCTTTGATGGCCACGAGGCCCTGCCCGCACGCGCCTTCGGCACCGGCACCGCCGATCGTGTTGCTGGCACCGACGCGGTGGTAATCTGGTCTGGCAGCACGTTGCCAGCGGTTGCCATCGTGCCGCGCGGCCAAAACGCTACACAGGGCCAGCCCAATCAGCAGGATGCCACGTTGCATGTCCATACCAACGACCACGGCTTGAACGACGGCCACATCGTCGTCGCCTGCGATCTGCGCCAAGCAGCGATCTTTCAGGTCGCCAACGCCAGCCCGGGCATCAACTCCACCATCGTCCACCACGCCAGCCAAGGGCAACAGATACTGCCGAGCAACTGCCGCAAGGAACTCGGCCTCTGGGGCGCTGCACCCCACGATTGCTCCAACCCCAACGGCAACGAGCCCCACAACTTTGACCAAGGCGGCTTCCTGAGCCGCCTAAGCGTCAGCGCCTGGTACATTGGCCACAACGGGCGCGGCGGCACCTCGCTCTATCGCGCTGTGTTGACCACCCAAGCGACTGGAAGTGGCGCCAGTTCCGTACGCATAGCCAGCACCAGCCCCGAAGAAGTGATCGAAAACCTCAGCAATTTGCAACTGCAATATCTGGAGCCCAACGCCGCTGGTGCCTTGCCAGCCGCTTATGTGGACGCCAAGCAGGTAGGCGACTGGAGCCGGGTGCTGGCGGTTCGGCTTGCGCCCACCTACGTGACTGCCGAGCGCGTAGGCACCGACGGCAAGCCCATCGAGCGCACGCTGCCGTTTTTGGTCGGCATCCGCACCCGCCTGCCATGAGCGCCTTGCCCCACCCCCGCCCTGCCGCGCACCCGGCGCACCCGGCCCAGCCGCACAGCGGGCGCCCCTTGGCTGCCTCGGCTTGGGCTTGTTTGCGCCGCCAGCCAGCGCGTGCACACCCCGAGCGCGGCGTGGTGCTGCTGGTGGCGCTGGTGATGCTGCTGCTGGTCACGGTGCTGGGCCTAACTTCGGCGCGCATGCTCACCATGGAAGAGCGCATGGCCGCCAACAGCTTCGACCGCAACCTGGCTTTCCAAGCGGCCGAAACGGCGCTGCGCGAGGGCGAGGCGCTGGCCGAATTGCAGTTGCTGGCTGCCAGCGGCCCCAATGCGGGCGCCAACTGGATTAACGCCACCAGCGCCATTTCGCCGCTGGCCACCGGGATGCCACAGTTTTTCATCGAGCACCTAGGCTCCACCTTCCCCTGCGACCCGAAAAATCCAACAAAAAACCTGATTTGCGAGCGCTACCGCATCACCGCCCGCAGCCACGACCCGGCTGCCCCTGCCACCCAAGGCCGCGCCAACGTGGTGCTGCAATCGATTTACGCTGGCTTGGGTGGATGGGCTGCGGCCAACCCGCCGACTCAATTTATTCCCGAGACTTTTGCGCCTACGGAGGCAGCGCAGAATGCGGGCAACAACCCCAGCGGCCCTGATTCAAGCCAAGACGACCCAGAGACACAAAATAACGGCAATGATGATGCTGACTCTGCGATTAATGCGGGCCATGCAAACATAGTGCGCGGGCGCATTTCTTGGCGCGAGATCATCCCGCGCTAAATTCAGCGATAAAGCCTGCGCCGAATAACCGATGGAAACCCCCGCGCCCCATCGCCCTATGGCCCACCCTTTGCACCAGCCACCCACCATGAACCACCCCTCTACCGCCCGCGGCTTCACCCTGATCGAGATGATGATCGTGGTGCTGATCATCGGCATCTTGGCGGCGATCGCGCTGCCAAGCTACCAGCGCCACGTGACCGAAACGCGGCGCGGTGCGGCGCAAGGCTGTTTGCTGGAGCTGGCGCAGTTTGCCGAGCGCTACTACTCCACGCGCATGACTTACATCGGCTTGGCGCTGCCCGCCACCCAGTGCCGCAGCGATTTGGCCACCTTCTACACCTTCAGCCTCAACGGCGTGCCCGACGCCCGCAACTACTCCATCCAGGCCGTGGCCCAAGGCGGCCAAGCCACGCGCGACCCCAACTGCGCCACGCTGCGCATCGACCAGACCGGGGCCCGGACTTCGCTGCCGGCTGCTGCGGGTTGCTGGTAAAAGCGCCCGCGCTCTCGCTTAGCGCACAACCCCCTCACTCATACACCACCTCGGCGCGCCCTAGGTGCGCTTGTTCGCACCAAGCGGCCAAGGCGGCGTCGCAGGGGTAGCACAGGACGCGATCCGGGTCCAGTTGCAGGGTGGCGCGCACGGTCTCGTAATCGAGCTCGAAGCGCAGCGGCAGGCCGCGCTGCACCGGGCCGAGTTCGGTCTGGTGCGGCCGGGGCGGGTGCTCGCGCAGCAGGGCGGCCACATCGGGGCGCTGCGTGGGGCCGACCGCCACGCGCAGGTATTTACCAAAGCGGCAGCGCGCAGCGGGCAAGTCCCACACCTGCTGCACCTTCAGGCGCAGCCCACCCGAGAAGCGGTCGGGTTGCGCCAGCACCTGCAGCAGCAGCAGTTCGTCGTCTTGCAGCAGGGTGCGGTGGGTGTTGAGCAGGGCTTCGTCGGCGCTGGCTTCGAGCACGGCGCTGCGGTCGTCGAGCTTAAAAATCGCCGTTTTGCCGCGCTGGCCGTTGACCACGCGCAAATCGCCCACGATGCCGGCCAGCAGCAGCGGCTCGCGGCTCTCGACCACGTCGGCCAGCGGGGTGCGGGCGATGCGCCGCACTTCGTCGGCGACTTGGTCGAACAGGTGGCCGGAAAAGTAAAACCCGAGGGCGGATTTTTCTTGCGTTAGGCGCTCGCGCACGCTCCAGGGCTGGGCCTCGGCCAGCGCAGGCTCCTGGTCGCTGGCGCCGTGGCCGCCGGCTTGGCCGGGCAGGTCGAACAAACCGCCTTGCAAGGCGTTGGCCTGCTGGGCCTGGGCAAACTCGAAGGCGCGCTCGACCGAGGCCAGCGCGGCGGCGCGATCGGGGTGCAGGCGGTCGAAGGCGCCGGCCTTGATCAGCGCCTCGACGGTGCGCTTGTTCAGCCGGCCGCGCTCGATGCGGGCGCAAAAATCAAACAGGCTGGTAAAGGGCCCCACCACCTCGGCGCGCGGCCCAGCGCCCTGGCCCTGGCGCGCCGCCACGATGGCCTCAATGGCCTGCTGCCCGGTACCCTTGACCGCCCCCAGCCCGTAGCGGATGCACTGCGCGCTCACCGGATCGAAGCGGTAGCCGCCCAGGTTCACGTCCGGCGGCTCGAAGGTGATGTTGAAGCGCTGCGCGTCTTCCACCAGCAGCTTGAGCTTGTCGGTGTCGTCCATCTCCAGCGTCAGGTTGGCGCAGAAGAATTCGGCCGTGTAGTGCACCTTGATCCAGGCGGTGTGGTAGGCCAGCAGCGAGTAGGCGGCGGCGTGCGACTTGTTGAAGCCGTAGCCCGCGAACTTCTCCATCAGGTCAAACACCTCGTCGGCCTGCGCCGGGCTCAGGCCCTGGCCAGCCGCCCCCTGGCGAAAAACCAGCCGCTGCTGCGCCATTTCTTCGGGCTTTTTCTTGCCCATGGCGCGCCGCAGCAAGTCGGCACCACCCAGGCTGTAGCCGCCTAGGATCTGCGCCGTCTGCATCACCTGCTCTTGATAGACCATGATGCCGTAGGTCTCGGCCAGCACCTGCTCCAGCAGCGGGTGCGGGTATTGCACCACCTCGCGCCCGTGTTTGCGCGCCACGAAGCTGGGGATGAGGTCCATCGGGCCGGGGCGGTAAAGCGCGTTGAGGGCGATCAGGTCTTCGAGCCGGCTCGGTTTGGCGTCGCGCAACATGCCCTGCATGCCGCGGCTCTCAAACTGGAACACGGCCTCGGTGCGGCCCTGCTGGAACAGGGCGTAGGTGGCGGCGTCGTCGAGCGCCAGCGTTTCGTAGGCGAAATCGGCCCGATCCGGGTGCCGCTGGATGATCAGTTCTTTGGCCTGCTCCAAGATGGTGAGGGTGGCCAGGCCGAGGAAGTCGAACTTGACGAGACCGATGGCTTCCACGTCGTCTTTGTCGTACTGGCTCACGGCGGCGCTGCTGCCGGGCTGCTGGTAGAGCGGGCAAAAATCGGTGAGTTTGCCGGGCGCGATCAGCACCCCGCCGGCGTGCATGCCCACGTTGCGCGTCAGGCCTTCGAGCTTTTGCGCCAGCTCGATCAGTTGGCGCACCTCGTCTTCTTTGGCGATGCGCTCGGCCAGCAACGGCTCCATCTCGATCGCGTACTGGTTTTTGTCGCCTTCGGGCTTGGGCCGGGGCGGGTATTGCAGCGTCACGCTCTGGCCGGGTTTGTTGGGGATGAGCTTGGAGATGCCGTCGCAAAAGCCGTAGGGGAAGTCGAGCACGCGCCCGACGTCGCGAATCGCCGCCCGCGCCGCCAGCGTGCCGAAGGTGGCGATCTGGCTCACCGCCGCCAGCCCGTATTTGCCCTTGACGTAGTCGATCACGCGGTCGCGGTTGGCTTGGCAGAAGTCGATGTCGAAGTCCGGCATCGAGACGCGCTCGGGGTTCAGGAAGCGCTCGAACAGCAGTTGGTAGCGCAGCGGGTCGAGGTCGGTGATTTGCAGCGCGTAGGCCACCAGCGAACCAGCCCCGGAGCCGCGCCCTGGGCCTACCGGGCAGCCGTTGAGCTTGGCCCAGAGGATGAAGTCGGAAACGATCAAAAAGTAGCCCGGAAAGCCCATTTTGACGATGGTGCCGAGCTCGAATTCGAGCCGCTCCTGGTAGCGCGGCTGCTGGCGTGCGCGCTCGGCCGGGTCTGGGTAGAGCTGCTGCAGGCGCTGCTGCAGGCCGCCTTGCGCGACGTGGCGAAAGTAGTCTTCGGTGCCCAGTTGCTGCCCGTCCACGGGCGGAATGGGGAAGGCCGGCAACTGCGGCTTGCCTAGGCTGAGCCGCAGGCTGCAGCGGCGTGCGATCTCGAGCGTTTGCGCCAGCGCGCTGGGCAGGTCGACAAACAGGGCCGCCATCTCGGCCCGGGTCTTGAAATGCTGCTCGCGCGTGAAGCGCCGGGGCCGGCGCGGGTTGCCCAGGATCTCGCCTTCGGCAATGCAGACGCGCGCCTCGTGGGCCTGAAAATCGTCGGCCTCCAGGAACTGCACCGGGTGCGTGGCCACCAGCGGCAGCCCCAGCCGCGCCGCCAGGGGCACGGTGGCGCGCAGATGGCGTTCGTCGTCGGGCCGGCCAGCGCGCTGCACTTCGAGGTAGAAACGCTGCACAAAGGTGCCCGCCAGTTGCTGCGCCAAGGCGGCGGCAGCGGCTTCGTCACCCGCCAGCAGCGCCTGCCCCACCGGCCCGGCGGCGGCCCCGCTGAGCACGATCAGGCCCTCGTGGTGCTGGCGCAACCAGTCCCACTTGAGCACCGCCTGGTCGCGCTGCACGTTGTGGCTCCAGGCGCGCGCCAGCAGCTCGCACAGGTTCAGGTAGCCGGCGTGGTTTTGTGTCAGTAGCAGCAGGCGCGGCCAGGTGTGCTGTGCGGCGCTGCCTGCACCCGCAGCAGGTGGCGGCCCCAGCCCCTGCAGCAGCACCTCGGCCCCGAGCAGGGGCTGCACGCCTAGGCTGCGCGCCGCCTGGTAAAACTTGACGGCGCCAAAGAGGTTGTTGAGGTCGGTGATGGCCAGCGCCGGCTGGCCGTCGGCAGCGGCCGCAGCCGCCACCGCGTCGATGCGCGTGGTGCCATCGACCACCGAGAACTCGGTGTGCAGGCGCAGGTGGACGAAGGCGGGGGCAGCGGGCGAAACGGGCGAAACGGGTAGAGCGGGCATGGGGCGATGATATGCCGGCCTGCGGCGCACTGGCCGCAGAAACGTGGCCACGGCACGCGCAGGGTACGCGCATTCCCGGAAAGCCCCCCTCTGTGATACATTGCATACGTGTATCTAAACGGAGAGTCCGACATGGTTACTTCGATTCGCCTTGCGCCTGAAACCGAGCAAAGGCTGGACCATCTCGCAGCCCAGACCGGGCGCACCAAGGCGTACTACCTGCGCGAAATCATCGAACAAGGCATCGAGGATATGGAGGACTACTACCTAGCGGCCGACGTGCTGGAGCGCGTACGCAAGGGACAAGAACCGGTGCACAGCACTGCCGACCTGAGGCGAGACCTTGGCCTGGACGATTGATTACACCGACACGGCCAAAGCACAGTTGCGCAAGCTCGACCGGCAGACGGCGCGGCGCATCGTCGATTTTATGGACGCGCGCATCGCCACACTCGAGAGCCCCCGCAGCACGGGCAAGGCCTTGGTCGGCCCCCTGGGCGGCCTCTGGCGCTACCGCGTTGGGGACTGTCGGGTGATCTGCGAGATACGCGATGGCGCTCTGCGCGTGCTCGTGGTGCAGATTGGCAACCGGCGCGAGATTTACCGCTAAGCGGCGCGCTAAATGGACTTCAACCGCGCCAGCGAACCGCCGCCGCCGCCACGCGCTGGCCAAACAGGCGCGCGGTTTCCAAATCGCCGCTGAGCATTTCGTGCGCTCCGGCATCCGACGGGGTTTGGGCCATGGCGCCGCTGGATGAGCCGACAAAGTTCACATCGTTGCGCTGCGCCGCTTTGCTGTTGCTGGGCATCATGCCGGTGCCGACCCAGACGCCGCCGTGCTGCATGGCCAGCGTAAAGAGGTAGTGCAGGGTCGAGAGCTTGTCGCCGTTCATGGTGGCGCTGTTGGTGAAGCCGGCAAAGAGCTTGTCTTTCCACTTCTGCGCAAACCAAGGTTTGCTGGAGGCGTCGGCAAACTTTTTGAACTGCCAGCTCACGCTGCCCATGTAGGTGGGCGAGCCCATGACGATTGCGTCAGCGGCGTCGAGCGCCTCCCAGCCGCCTTCGGGCAGGTTGCCGTCGGCGTCGATGGCCAGTAGCTCGGCACCGGCGCCCTCGGCGACCGATTGCGCCATGCGTTGCGTGTGGCCGTAGCCGGAGTGGTAAACGACGATGATTTTGCTCATGGGATGGCTTTCAAATGTGCGCTAGCCAAACAGCCGGCGCGGGTTGAGGGGAAATGGAGATACTACGCTGGCTTTATGTCTTGCGGCGGGCGTCAAGGCTGTATGCACCGGCGCCCAAAGCCGCCAAGGCCAACAGACCACCGATTAGACCTATGTTTTTCATAAACAATATCTGCTGCATCATTTGTTGCTCAGCCGGCATGGCCCAGTAGGCGTGAAAGAAAAAGGATGCCACCAAAGTGAACCCTGCCAGCACCAGCGCCGCATATCGCGTGCCCAAACCCAAGATCAGGGCGATGCCGCACAACACCTCGATGGCAATAGCCAAGGCCGCGCCCAGTTCGGGAAAGGGCAGGCCGACCGACCCGATATAGGCCGCCGTACCCGAGAAGCCCCCGATCTTGTTGATGCCAGCGGGAAGAAACAAGGCTGCCAACAACAGGCGGGCCGATAGGGCTAGGGGGTTATGCAGTGCATTCATAAAGATGATCCAAGGGTAAAAAAAAAAACAAAAAATCAGGCCGCGAGGTCGAACACCAACACTTCGGCATCGTGCCCATCGGAGAGCTTGAGTTGGCTTTCGGCCGCCAGCAAGGCCGCGTCGCCGCCTTGCAGCGCTGCGCCGTTTACGCTCAAGGCGCCGCGCACCACGTGCACGTAGGCCTTGCGGGCCGGGCTCAGGGTCAGCTCGGCCGTTTCGGCGCCATCCAACAGGCCCGCATACAGCGCCGCGTCGGCCTCGATGTGCACCGATCCCTCGGCCCCGCCGTGGCTGGCCACCAGCCGCAAGCGGCCGCGCTTTTGCTCGTCGGCAAAGGTTTTTTGTTCGTAGCTGGGTTCTATGCCCTTGCGGCTGGGCTCGATCCAGATTTGCAGCAAATGCGTCTGCGCATCGGACTCATGGTTGAACTCGCTGTGGCGCACGCCGGTGCCCGCACTCATGCGCTGCACCTCGCCGGGGGCGATGGTCTCCACATTGCCCATGCTGTCGCGGTGCGCCAGGCGGCCTTGCAGCACGTAGGTGACGATCTCCATGTCGCGATGGCCGTGGGTGCCAAAGCCGGTGCCGGGCGCGATCCAGTCTTCGTTGATCACGCGCAGATTGCCCCAGCCCATGTGGGCCGGGTCGTAGTAGTCGGCAAAGGAAAATGAGTGGTGGCTTTGCAACCAGCCGTGGTCGGCATGGCCACGCTCGGCGCTGCGGCGGATGTGCATCATGGCAGTCCTTTCCTGAAAAAAAATGGGCTTCGGTGTTGCTGGCCTGTAGCCGCTTAGCCTCGCGGTTTGAGCGGGGTGGTGCGGTTGCGGGATCGATGACTAGACTGTAGGCCCTGAGGCTGGCTTGATGTGCGCACGAATTTGCTGGCATCATTCAATAACTTTGAACCTCTGCGCCACACCATGCCCAATCTGCGCCAAGCCCTAGCGCCCGACAACCTGCACCTGATCGGCACCGTGGCGCGCTGCGGCAGCCTGGCGGCGGCGGCGCGCGAGCTTGGCATGGTGCCCAGCGCCCTCACCTACCGCGTGCGCCAAGTGGAAGACGCGCTCGATGTGCTGCTGTTTGACCGGCGCTCGCGCCGCGCCACCCTCACCCGCGCCGGGCAAGAGCTGTTGCGCGCCAGCGAACACCTGCTGCGCGAGCTCGACGCGGTGGCGCTGCGCGTGCGCCGCATCGCCACCGGCTGGGAGCCCGAGCTCACGCTGGCGGCCGATGCGGTGATCGCCAGCCCGCCGCTGTTTGATCTGTGCCACGATTTTTACGCCCTCGCCGCCCCGACGCGGCTGCGCCTGCGCACCGAGACCCTGTCGGGCACGCTCGAAGCCCTGCTGAGCGGGCAGGCCGATCTGGCCTTGGGGGTGGCGCTCGATGGCAGCGGCTTGCCGGGGCTGCGCAGCGGCTACCTGGGCGAGGTGGAGTTTGTGTTTGTGGTGGCACCCCAGCATGCGCTGGCCGCTACCGCCGAGCCACTCACTCCAGCCACCATCCAGCCGCACCGCGTGGTGGCCGTGTCCGACACCGCGCCGCCCGGGCGTGGCCAGAGCGTGGGCCTGCTACCGGGGCAAGACGTGCTCACCGTTCCCAGCATGCAGCACAAGCTGGCGGCGCAACTGCGCGGCCTCGGTTGCGGCTCGTTGCCGCTGCCGCTGGTGCAGGGGCACCTGCAGGCCGGCACGCTGCTGCGCAAGCGCACCACCTTGCCGGCGCGGGTCTATCGCATCGGCTACGCTTGGCGCAGCAGCGACGCCTCCGACCCCGGCCCGGCCCTGCAGTGGTGGCTGGATCGGCTGGCCAGCCCCACCAGCGCCAGCGCCTTGCTGCACCACCGGGCTGGGGGCTGAGCACCCGCGCACGCATCGGTTTGGTAAGCCGTGCCGCCTTGGCCATCTTGCTCGCCGTGCAGAAAAACACCCACCCAAATTATGCGAATGATTCTTATTTATAATAAACCCAACCTGCCCGTTGTTTGTTATGCTGTCTCGCCCACCCGGCCCCCTTCCGAGTGCCCCACCCGCCCCCGTCATGCCCCTGCCCCATCGGCCTTGGCGCGCCCTTGTGCGCCCCGTCAGTGTGACCGCCGCCGTGCTGCTGGCGCATGGCGGCGCGCTGTGGGCGCTGCACAGCAGCTGGCATCCGCCCGCGCCCACCCCGGTGGAGCTGGGGCGGGTGGAGGTCGAATTGCGCGCCCAAAGCCTTGGCGTCGCCGCTGCGGTTCCAGCGCAGCCCCCCGCTGCCAGCGACCCCACTGTGCCCTCCCCGCGCGCCGCGCCCGAGCGCCCACCCCGACCTGAACCACAGCGCTCCGACCCCCCCCCGCGGCCTCCGGCATTTATGCCGACCCCGGTGCAGTCTGCACTGGCCAGCCCGAGCCCGGCGTCTGATCGCATGCCGCAAGCAGACCCGGCAGCACCCAGCCCGCAAGGGGCAGCGGCCGCAGAAGCCACCCCGCAGACCCCACACAACGCCGCTCCACACAACGCCGCTCCAAGCCACGCGCCACCAAGCAGCGCTGCGAGAGCCCAAGGAAGCAGCAGCGGCCCAGCCTCAGGGACAGCCGAGGCGCCAGCGGGCCGCGCAGCCCCGGCACCTGCGCAAGCGCTGATCGTGCCCCCCTCCAGCAGCGCCGCCCATTTGCACAACCCGGCCCCGCCCTACCCGGTCTTGAGCCGCCGCCTGGGCGAACAAGGCCGCGTGTTGCTGCGGGTGCGCATCGAAGCCGATGGCAGCGCCTCGGCGGCCCAGGTTTACGGCTCAAGCGGCTTTGTGCGGCTCGACCAGGCGGCGCAGCAGGCGGTGTTGCGCTGGCGTTTCGTGCCCGGCACGCGCAACGGCGAGGCGCAAGCGATGTGGTTCCTCGTCCCGATTCAATTTGTACTGGAGTAAAAAACAAGCATGGAAACCCATTTTGGACTGAGCTACGTCTGGCAACAAGGCGACTGGATCATTCGCGGCACCGCGCTCGTGCTGCTGGGCATGTCGGTGGCCACTTGGGTGGTGATCGTGCTCAAGGCGCTGCACCTGCGCCAACTGCGTGCGCGCGCGCAATTGGTGGAAAACTTCTGGCACAGCAAAGACTTTGCCGAAGGCCTGAACAAACTCGGCCCCGATGGCCACAACCCTTTTTACCTGCTGGCGCTGCAAGGGCGCGAAGCCACCAGCCACATCCTGCACCTCGAAGGCGAACCCCCGCGCCAACTGCACGACAACCTCGACGTAAGCGAATGGGTTACGCGCTCCCTGCGCAACGCGCTCGACGACAGCAGCGCGCGCCTGCAATCGGGCTTGGCCATCCTGGCCTCGGTCGGATCGACCGCGCCCTATGTCGGGCTGTTTGGCACGGTCTGGAAAATCTACCACGCCCTGATCGGCATCGGGGTGGGTGGCACGGCCACCATCGACCAGGTTGCCGGGCCGATAGGTGCCGCACTCATCATGACCGCGCTCGGCCTGGTGGTGGCGATTCCGGCCGTGCTGGGCTACAACGCCTTGCTGCGCGGCAACAAAGCCATCCAGCACCGGCTCAACCGCTTTGCCCACGACCTGCACGCCTACTTCGTGACCGGACACCGGGTGGCCTCGAACCGCCCCGGCGCTGCCAGCCCGGCAGCCGCCCCACACTAGCACACCGACACAGGAGCAACCCCACACCATGGCCCCCTCCAACCTCGAGCCCGAGCAAAGCGAACTGCACAGCGAGATCAACATGATTCCGCTCATCGACGTGATGCTGGTGCTGCTGATCGTGTTCATCGTGACCGTGCCCGTGATCACGCACTCCATCCACGTGCAACTGCCGCGCGCCGCCACCGAGGCCAGTGTGCCGCTGCCCGAGGCGGTGCGCCTGAGCGTCGATGCGCAGGGTGGCTTTCACTGGAACGATGCCGCCGTGCCCGATGCCGAACTGATGGCGCGCTTGCAAGCGCTGGCGCAACAAGTGCCGCAACCCCCGCTGCACTTGCAGGGCGACGCCGCGGCCCGCTACGAGCGCGTGGCGCTGGCCCTGGCCGCCGCCCAGCGCGCCGGCATCGAGCGGCTGGTGTTCATCACACAGCCCTGAACCCTTGGATGGGGGCGAAGCGCTGCCGCTCGTTTTTTTGCTTTGATCGCCACGACAGGATCGACCCGATCGCCCGTATTCGCTTGCCTGCACTGGCTGCTTCGCTACACTGTGGCACCCACAGGAGATCACCATGAACAAAAAACCACGTCGCAACGGCGGCACTCCCCGCACCTCCCTGCCCGATGAGGCCCCACGGGCACGCCGCAGCGCCGTCGTCGGGGCGGGTATGGCCGGCGTGGTGTGCGCGCGCACGCTGGCGCAGGCCGGCCACGAGGTGCTGCTGCTCGACAAACACCACAGCCCCGGCGGGCGCATGGCCACGCGCCTGACCGAGTTTGGTGGCTTTGACCACGGGGCGCAGTTTTTCACCGTCACCGACGAGCGTTTCAAAAAGGCCTTGGCGCTGCAACCCGAGCTGATCGCTCAATGGCAGGTGCCGACCGTGCGCGTGCTCGACACCCTGGGGCAGGCACTGGCCAGCGCCAGCGCGGTTGAGAAAGCGCGCTGGGTCGGGGTGCGCGGCATGAACGAGCTGGTGCGCCAGTGGGCACTGCCGCTGTCGGACGGTTCACTCAAGGCCAGCAGCCACTACAGCACCCAGGTGGTGGGCATAGAACCCGATGCCCTGCACCCCGAACAGTGGCAGTTGCGCTGCGCCGGTGCCGCAGGCTCGCAACAAGTGATCGGCGGCCTCGACCGCGTGCTGCTGGCGCTGCCGGCGCCGCAGGCGCAAGCCTTGCTGCGCGCCAGCGCTTTGGCACCTGAATGGGTGGCGGAGCTCGATGGGGTGCAAACCGCGCCTTGCTGGACGCTGCTGCTGGCTTTCGCCCAGGCCGCCCCGGGCGGCCCCGAACCCTTTGGCCCGCACTGGCACGCCGCCAGCAGCGACCACCACCGCATCCGCTGGGTGGCGCGCGAAAACAGCAAGCCCGGGCGCTCCACGATCGAGCGCTGGACCGTGCAGGCCAGCCCGCAGTGGTCGGCCGAGCACTTGGAGGACGACGCCGAGCGCATCAAGGCCAAGCTGCTCAAGGGTTTTGCCGAAGTCACCGGCATCCGCGCCGAGCCCACGCTGGCGCAGGTGCACCGCTGGCGCTACGCGCAAACGCAGCGCCCGCTCGGCCAGCCCTGTTTGTGGAATGCGGCGCTGGGCCTGGGCCTGAGCGGCGACTGGTGCCTGGGGCACCGGGTGGAAAACGCCTTCGTCTCGGGTCTGGAGCTGGCCCTGGCTGCGGCTTGAGCACATTGTGTGGCTGATTGAGCGGCCTGAGCGGGTTGAGCCGCGATGTGGGTAGCGATGTGAGCCGCGCGCCCAGCGGCTACTACGGTCGCTTCGCCCCCACGCCCAGCGGGCCCCTGCACGCCGGCTCGCTGGTGGCGGCGCTAGCCAGTTGGCTTGATGCGCGCGCGCACCACGGCACCTGGCTGCTGCGCTTGGAGGACGTGGACCGCCCGCGCTGCGTGCCCGGTGCCGATCGGCTGATCGTGCAGCAACTCGCTGCTTGCGGCCTGTTGCCCGACCAGCCTCCCACTTGGCAGAGCGCCCACGAGGCGCGCTACAGCGCCGCCTTGCACGCGCTGGCCGAGCGCGGCTGGGCCTACCCCTGCCACTGCAGCCGCTCACGCATCGAAGCCGCGCAGGCCGCCGCCGGGCTCTTGCGCCAGCGCCATGCGCCGCTGGTCTATCCCGGCACCTGCAGGCCCGAGCGGCTGAACGCAGGAGCCGGAGCAACCACCCCGGCCACTCCGGCCACTCCGGCCTTGGCGCCGTTGACATGCCCAAGCCCAATAGCCCCAGCCACCCCGGCCTGGCGCTTGCACGTGGGCCGGGTGCAGCAAGCGCTGGGACTGCCCGAAGTCACGCAATGGCACGACCGCTGGCTGGGGCCCCAGCAGCAGGCGCTGGCGCACGAGGTGGGCGACTTTGTGCTGCGCCGCGCCGACGGCCTGTGGGCCTACCAGTTGGCCGTGGTGGCCGACGACGCCGCCCAAGGCATCACGCACGTGGTGCGCGGCGCCGACCTGGCCGACAACACCGCACGCCAGCTGCTGCTGCAAGCCGCGCTCGGACTGCCCACACCGCACTACCTGCACACCCCGCTGGTGCTGGGCCCCGACGGCAGCAAGCTCTCGAAGCAAAACGGCGCCGCCGCGCTGGACCTGCACGACCCACAGGCCGCCCTCAACCAAGCCGCCGCCGTACTCGGCCTGCCCGCGCACGGCGGCCCCCTGCCGCAGGCGCTGGCGGATTGGACGGAGTGCTGGGCGCGCCGCTGGGGCTAGACTCCAGCAATCTAGTCTAGTCTTTGCCATAGGCCATCGTTTGTGCCACAATGGCTTTGAGGAGGTTCTGCAGCGCCTCCTTGGCCCATCAGGGCGATGGGTTTGGGCTCAGGCAAGGAGTTTTCACTCATGATTCAAACCGTTGAAGCCATCGTTGACGAATGCGGTGTGGTCAAGCTGCTCGAACCGCTGCACTTGGACCGACGCCACCGGGCATTCCTCACAGTTTTGGCAGATGAGCCTACTTCTGCCCACGAGGCAACCCTGCTGAGCGAGGCATCGCTGGCCGAGGACTGGAGCCGCCCCGAAGAGGACGCCGCATGGGCACACCTGCAGCAGGCTCGGTAGTTCTCGTACCCTTCCCCTTTTCCGACCTGTCGCAATCCAAGCGCCGTCCTGCGGTCGTGCTTGCCAATGCGGGACGAGGCGACTGGATTTTGTGCCAAATCACGAGCAAGGCGTATGCGGACAGCCGCGCGGTGCTGCTTAGGGACGATGATTTTGAATGCGGCAGTCTTCGAATCGTGAGCTATGCCCGACCCGCCAAGCTTTTCACCGCGCATGAGACGTTATTTATTTCCGAGCCAGGCCTTCTCACTGCCGCATCGCTCAAGCACATCACGGATCAAGTCGTCTCTGTGATCCAGGGCAACCCTTGGCCCACCTCAGGCCCCGCCTGCCTACAATCGGGCGCGTGAAACCCGATTGCCCACCCCCAGACGCCGCTGCCGCCAACGCCAACGCTGCCACCCCGCGCCCCAGAATCAAAAGCTTCGTCAAGCGCGGCGGGCGCACCACCACTGCCCAGGCGCGTGCCTTGGCCGAACTGGGGGCGCGCTACCTGCTGCCCTTTGCGCCGCAGCCGCTGCAGCCCGAGGCGGTATTTGGCCGCCGTGCGCCGCTGATTTTGGAAATCGGCTTTGGCATGGGCGAGGCCAGCGCGCACATCGCCCGGCTGCGCCCCGGCGACGATTTTTTGTGCTGCGAAGTGCACGCGCCCGGCGTGGGGGCGCTGCTTAATCGCATTGACGAGCAGGGCTTGGGCAACATCCGCATCGTGGCGCATGACGCGGTCGAGGTGCTGCAGCACATGCTGCCCGAAGGCGCGCTGGCGGGCGTACACATTTTCTTCCCCGACCCCTGGCACAAACTGCGGCATCACAAGCGCCGCCTGCTGCAGCCGCCGCTGGTGGCGCTGCTGGCCAGCCGCCTCCAGGCCGGCGCCTACCTGCACTGCGCCACCGACTGGCAGCCCTATGCCGAGCAGATGCTGCAGGTGCTGAGTGCCGAGCCGCTGCTGGTCAACACCGTCGCTGATACCGCCGCCGAATCCGAATCCGCCAGCGAGGCCGCCAGCGCCCCCACCCTGGGCGGCTACGCCCCCAAACCCGACTACCGCCCCCTGACCAAGTTTGAGCAGCGCGGGCTGCGCCTAGGGCATGGGGTCTGGGATCTGGTGTTTGTGCGCCGCTGAGGGCTGCCCTCCCTGCCCTCCCCGCTTGCGCACCCACCTTGCATCCGCCACGCTCCTGCACCGCCCCATGAACCCGCCCCCCCCATCCGACTTCGACCCGCGCTGGCTGGATGGGCTCGACGCCCTAGCCGAACAGTCCATAGGCCTGTCGGAGCCCAACCCGCGCGTGGCCTGCCGCATCATCACCCTAGACGGGCGCGCCTTCGAGGGCCACACCCAGCAGGCCGGGGGGCCGCACGCCGAGGTGATGGCGCTGCGCGCAGCGGCTGCGGCCGGGGCCGATCTGCGCGGGGGCAGCGCCGTGGTCACGCTGGAGCCGTGCAGCCACCATGGCCGCACCCCGCCCTGCTGCGAGGCGCTGATCGAAGCCGGCCTGGCGCGCGTGCTGGTGGCGCTGCCGGACCCAAACCCGCTGGTGGGTGGGCGCGGCATCGCGCGCTTGCGCGCTGCGGGCATCGAGGTGCAGGTGCTGCCCCCAGAGCACCCGCTGGCCGCAGCCACACGCGAATTGAATGTGGGGTTTTTGAGCCGCATGGAGCGCGGCCGGCCCTGGGTGCGGCTCAAAGTGGCCACCTCGCTGGATGGCCGCACCGCGCTGCCCAACGGCGCCAGCCAGTGGATCACGGGGGCCGATGCACGCACCGACGGCCACCGCTGGCGCCGCCGCGCGGACGCCTTGCTCACCGGCATTGGCACTGTGCGCGCCGACGACCCGCGCCTCGACGTGCGGCTGGTGCCCACGGCACGCCAGCCGGTGCGGGTGCTGCTCGATGCGCACCTGGCCGTTGACCCCAAAGCGCGCATGCTGCAGCCACCGGGACCGGTCTGGCTCTACTGCGCCACCCCAGCGGATAAAGCTCGCGCTGCATCCGCAACTGCCGCATCCGCAGCCGCAGCTTCTGCAGCTTCTGCAGCTTCTGCCGCCACCCACCGCGCCACCCTGCAGGCGCTGGGGGTGCAGGTGATCGACTGCCCGGCCGCGGGCACGCCGCTGCGCCTCGATCTGGCGCATTTGCTGCGCGACTTGGCGGCGCGCGAAATCAACGAGCTGCACCTAGAAGCCGGGCCGGGACTGAACGGCGCCTTTTTGCGCGCCGGGCTGGTCGATGAGCTGCTGCTCTACCTGGCCCCAACCCTGCTCGGCCCCGGCGCCCCGCTGGCTCAGCTCGACGCGCTGCAAGCGCTCAGCGGCGGCTTGGTGCTGGCTTTCACCGACTGCACTCCAATTGGGCCAGACTTGCGCATCCGCGCCCGCGTGCTGCCCCGGCCTGCGGGCGGCTCCGCAGCGGCCACGCAACCGGCCCACCTCCCTGCCGCCACCCGGTTCTAAGCCGTGGCCCACGTCGCCAAAAACCCAGCCATCCCGATGCGCGGCGGCGTATCACCCAGTTGCTTGGCGCTGCCGCAGATGCGCCAGCCACCCTGGCCCACGCTGCTCGACTATCTGGCGCAGCGCCTGCCGCGCATCGCGCGCGCGCAGTGGCAGCAGCGCCTGGCCGATGGTCTGGTGTGCGCCGAAGACGGCCGCGCGCTACCCCCCGACAGCCCCTACCTGGGCGGCAGCCGCATCTACTACTGGCGCGACTTGCCCGAGGAAAGCCCGATCCCCTTCGAAGCCACGGTGCTGCACCGCTGCGCGCACCTGGTGGTGGCCGACAAGCCGCACTTTTTGCCCGTGACCCCGGGCGGGCGCTACGTGCAGCAAACGCTGCTGGTGCGCTTAAAGCAGCAGCTTGGCCTGCCCGATTTGAGCCCGCTGCACCGGCTGGACCGCGAAACCGCCGGGCTGGTGCTGCTGTGCGTGCAGCCGGCCGAGCGCGACGCCTACCAGCGCCTGTTTCGCGAACGGCTGGTGCACAAGGACTACGAAGCCATCGCCCCAGCGGCCCCGCACCTAGATTGGCCGCAGGTGCGGCGCAGCCACATCCGCGAATGCGAAGGCGCTTTTTACAAGATGCGCGAAGCCCAGCCGCACGAGGGCTGGCCCGACAACAGCGAAACCCATATCGACTTGCTGGAGCAGCGCGGGGCTTGGGCGCGCTACCGGCTGCAACCGGTGAGCGGGCGCCGGCACCAGTTGCGCGTGCACATGCTGGGGCTGGGCTTACCGATCGTGGGCGACCAGTTTTACCCCGAGGTGCGGCGCGCGCCCGGCGCGGCCGAAGACTACGCCGAACCGCTGCGCCTGCTGGCGCGCGCCATCGCTTTTACCGACCCTATTACCGGGCAGGCGCGGCACTTCGAGAGCGCGCGCACGCTGGCTTGGCCGGCCGGGGGCTGAAGCCCCAGCCCTCAAACCCGCTCGCGCACCCAGCCCGCCACGCTGGCCAGCGCCTGCGGCAGCGCGTGCGCGTCGGTGCCGCCAGCCATGGCCAGATCGGGCTTGCCGCCGCCCTTGCCGCCCACCTGCTGCGCCACGAAGTTCACCAGCTCGCCCGCTTTAATGCGGCCCATGCAGTCGGGCGTAACGACAGCGGCCAACTGCACCTTGCCACCCTCAACCGCAGCCAGCACGATGGCGGCGCTGCCCAGGCGGGCCTTGAGCCGGTCCAGCGTTTCGCGCAGCGCCCGGGCGTCGGCCCCTTGCAGGCAGGCGGCCAGCACCTGCACCCCGCCCACCTCGATCGCCTGCGCCAGCAGCTCGTCGCCTTGCGTTGCCGCCAGCTTGCCCTTGAGCGCCGCCACCTCTTTTTCCAGCGCCCGCACCTGCTCCAGCACGGTTTGCAGGCGCGGCACCAGTTCGGGAACCGGGGCCTTGAGCGCCTCGGCCACCGCCGCCACGCTGGCTTCGAGCTGCTGCAGGTAGGCCAGCGCGTGCGCGCCGGTCACGGCCTCGATGCGCCGCACCCCGGCCGCCACCCCGCCCTCCGAGACGATCTTGAACAGCCCGATGTCACCGGTGGCGCGCACGTGGGTGCCACCGCACAGCTCGCGGCTGCGCCCGATGTCGAGCACGCGCACGGTTTCGCCGTATTTTTCGCCAAACAGCATCAGCGCGCCCGACTGCTGCGCGCGCTCCAGGTCCATCACCCGCGCCTCGGTAGCCTGGTTGGCCAGAATCTGCGCATTCACTTGGGCTTCGATGGCGCGGCACTCGGCTTCGGTCAGCGGCGCGTGGTGCGCAAAATCAAAGCGCGTGCGCTCGGGCGTCACCAGCGAGCCCTTTTGTTGCACGTGCTCGCCCAGCACCTCGCGCAAGGCCAGATGCAGCAAGTGGGTGGCGCTGTGGTTGCGCACCGTGGCAGCGCGGCGCCCGGCATCCACCTCGGCCAGCACGTGGTCCCCCACCGCCAGCGTGCCCGCCTCTAGGTGCCCGTGGTGGCCATAGACGTCGGACTTGATTTTTTGCGTATCGAGCACCGCAAAGTGCGCCGAGCCGCTGTGCAGGCGGCCGCTGTCGCCCACCTGGCCGCCGGATTCGGCATAAAAGGGCGTGGCCTCCAGCACCACCACCCCGGCCTGGCCGTGCTTGAGCTCGGCCACCGGCACCCCGCCGTGGTAGAGCGCCAGCACCTTGGCGCTGGCCTGCAGTGCGCTGTAGCCCACGAATTCGTTGCCGTGGCCGCTGTAGTCGAGCCCGCGCTCCATCTTGAACTTGCCCGCTGCGCGCGCCTGTGTTTTCTGGCGTTCCATGGCGGCGTGAAAACCGGCCTCATCCACCGCCAAGCCGCGCTCGCGGCACACATCGTGCGTCAGGTCGAGCGGGAAGCCGTAGGTGTCGTGCAGCTTGAAAGCCACGTCGCCGGGCAGCACAGGGGTTCCGTCCGCCAGCGCGGTTTCCAGCAGTTGCATGCCGTTTTCCAGCGTTTCGTAAAAGCGCTCCTCCTCGATCTGCAGCAGCCCGGCAATGCGCGCCGCGCTGGCGGCCAGATGCGGGTAGGCGCCGCCCATTTGCGCCACCAGCTCGGGCAGCAGCCGGTGCAGGAACGGCAGCATGCAACCGAGCTTGTAGCCATGGCGGATGGCGCGCCGGATGATGCGCCGCAGCACGTAGCCGCGGCCCTCGTTGGCGGGCAGCACGCCGTCGGCGATCAAAAAAGCGCTCGCGCGCAGGTGGTCGGCGATCACGCGCAGCGAAGGGCTGGCCGGGTCGGCGCAGGCGGTGGCGCGCGCGGCGGCCTCGATCAGGCCCTGAAACAAATCGATCTGGTAGTTGCTGTGCACGTGCTGCAACACCGCCGCCAGCCGCTCCAGCCCCATGCCGGTGTCCACACAGGGCGCGGGCAAAGGCTTGAGCGAACCGTCGGGCTGCATATCGAACTGCATGAACACGTGGTTCCAGATTTCGATGTAGCGGTCGCCGTCGGCCTCGGGGCTGCCAGGTGGGCCGCCCGCCACCTCGGGGCCGTGGTCGTAGAAAATCTCAGAACACGGGCCGCAGGGGCCGGTGTCGGCCATCATCCAGAAGTTGTCGGACTGGTACCTGGCGCCCTTGTTGTCGCCGATGCGCACCACGCGCTCGGGCGGCAGGCCGATCTCCTGGGTCCAGATCTCGTAGGCTTCGTCGTCGTCGATGTACACCGTGGCCCAGAGCCGATCGGCCGGCAAACCATAAACTTGCGTCAGCAGCTCCCAGCCCCAGTGCAGCGACTCGCGCTTGAAGTAGTCGCCAAAGCTCCAGTTGCCCAGCATCTCGAAAAAGGTATGGTGCCGCGCCGTATAGCCCACGTTTTCCAGATCATTGTGCTTGCCCCCGGCGCGCAAACAGGCCTGCACCGAAGCCGCGCGCACGTAGGGCCGGCGGTCGGTGCCGAGGAACACGTCTTTGAACTGCACCATGCCCGAGTTGGTGAACATCAGCGTCGGGTCGTTGGCGGGCACCAGCGGGCTCGAGGGCACCACCGAGTGGCCGCGCTGGGCAAAGAAGTCCAGAAAAGTCTGGCGAATCTCGGCCACAGAGGCCACGGGCGGGGTCAGGGTGCTGGAGGTCATGGTCGGGCGCTCGGTAAAAGCTGGCATTTTATTCGCCTGCCTCGGCTATGCTCACGCCCATGCGCCTGAACCTGATCTACGCCCGCGCCGCCAATGGCGTGATTGGCCTGCACAACCGCCTGCCCTGGCATTTGCCAGAAGACCTCGCGCACTTCAAGCGCCACACCCTGGGTTGCCCGGTGCTCATGGGCCGCGCCACCTGGGACGGCCTGCCGGCGCGCTTTCGACCCCTGCCTGGGCGGCCCAACTTGGTGCTCACGCGCCACCCCGAGCGCGCCGCCGCCTTGCGCGCCCAAGGGGCCCAGCCCTGCACCAGCCTGGAAGACGCGCTGGCCCAGTGCGCCCAAATGCAGCCGCCGCCAACCGAGGTGTGGGTGATCGGCGGCGCGCAGATTTATGCGCAGGCGCTGCCGCTGGCCAGCCGGGTGCTGGCGACCGAAATCGGGGCCGATTTCGAGGGCGACGCCTACGCCCCGCCGCTCGGCCCCGAGTGGCAGGAATGCTCGCGCGAGCCGCTCACCAGCGCCAGCGGCTTGCGGCTCGATTTTGTTTGCTACCAGCGTGCACCGAACCCGACGGGACTGGCTGCGGTGCCGCCGGTGCACGCCTGAGCGGAGCTGGAGCCCGGTTGAGCGCCCGGGGTCATTGCGGTGGCCTAGAGGGCGGCTTGGGCAGCTTGGGCGGTGGCTGCAGGTAGCGCGCATCGGACCAGGTGGCCAGCCACTGGGGCGCAAAGGCCACGAACACCGCCGCGATCAGGCCGGTCAGGAAGGCATCGCCCCAAGCCATGATCCAGCGCGCCACCAGCGCATGTTGCAGATTGTGCTGGCCCAGCGAGTGGTGGAGCAGCTCGAACACCACCCCGGCCACAAACACCGCCAGCGCCGTACCCAAAAAGGCGCGGCCCAGGGTGTAGATGAAGATATTGGGCGGCAGCCAGCGCCGCAACCCGGCCCCCACGGCCAAGGCCAGCGTGGCCGGCACCAGCCCCATCCAGACCCACTGCGACAGCAGCTCGGGCAGCGCCGCCTCGCCCAGCAGCCAGACCAGCAGCGCCACCAGCGTCAGCACTGGCACCGCCAGCGGCCAACCCAACAGCAGCAGCACCAGCGGGGCACCGGAAAACTGCAAGGCCAGCCCCTGCGGCAAATTTTGTGGCATCAGCCACAACCACGGCAGCAGCACCAGCGTGGCCAAGGTGGGCGTGAGCAAGGCACCGCCTTTGAGCAGGCGCCAAGGTTGCATGACCAGCGCCAGCGCCAGCGCCAGCAGGCCCACCACGGCCTCCAGCCAAGTCAGCGCGGTCCAAGCTGCATCGTCCATGACCAAGCCTTGGCTTCATCAACCCGTCGCGGCGGCCTAGCCGCGCATGCCCGGCAGCTTGGGCATGCCCATGCCGCCGCCGAGTTGTTTCATCATCTTCATCAGGCCGCCGCCTTTCATTTTTTTCATCATGCCCTGCATCTGCTCAAACTCTTTGAGCAAGCGGTTTACCTCCTGCACCTGCACCCCGGCCCCGGCGGCAATGCGACGCTTGCGCGTGGCCTTGATGAGCTCGGGTTTGCGGCGTTCTGTCGGCGTCATGCTGCAGATGATGCCCTCTTTGCGCCGCACCTCTTTGTCGGCGCGGTCCATGTCGGCGGTGCCGGCTTTGGCCGCAAACTGCGAGGGCAACTTGTCGATTAAATTGGCCAAGCCGCCCATTTTTTTCATCTGGCGGATTTGTTCCAGAAAATCTTGCAGCGTAAAGCTCTCGCCGCTCTTGATCTTGGCGGCAAACTGCTGCGCCTGCGCCACATCGACCCCGGCCGTGACCTGCTCGACCAGCGCCACAATGTCGCCCATGCCCAAAATGCGCCCGGCGTGGCGCTCGGCGTCGAAGGCCTCCAGCCCGTCGAGCTTTTCGCTGACACCGGCAAACTTGATCGGCACTCCGGTCACGGCGCGCACCGACAGCGCCGCACCGCCGCGCGCGTCGCCATCGAGCTTGGTGAGCACGATACCGGTGAGCGGCAGCGCCTCTTTGAAGGCGCGCGCGGTGTTGATGGCGTCCTGGCCCTGCATGGCATCGACCACGAACAGCGTCTCGACCGGGTTCAGCGCCGCGTGCAGCGCCTTGATCTCGTCCATCAGCACCGCGTCGATCGCCAGCCGCCCGGCGGTATCAACCAGCAGCACGTCGAAGTGGTGCTTGCGCGCGTAGTCGAGCGCGGCGAGTGCGATGTCCAGCGGTTTTTGCTGCGCCGTGCTCGGGAACCACTCGGCCCCGGCCTGCGCGGTCACGGTTTTCAACTGCTCGATGGCGGCCGGCCGATACACGTCGCCCGAAACCGTGAGCACTTTTTTCTTGCGCTTTTCGATTAAATGCCGCGCCAGCTTGGCGGTGCTGGTGGTTTTGCCCGCGCCCTGCAAACCGGCCAACAGCACCACGGCCGGCGGTTGCGCCGCCAGATTGAGCTCACCCGTGGTGCCCGCGCCCATGGTCGCGGCGAGCTCTTTGTGGATGATGCCCACCAGCACCTGCCCCGGCGTGAGCGAACCCACCACCTCGGCCCCCAGCGCTTTGCCCTTGACGAGGGCGATGAAGTCGCGCACCACCGGCAGCGCCACGTCGGCTTCCAGCAGCGCCATGCGCACCTCGCGCAGCATCTCGGCCACGTTGTCTTCGGTGATGCGCGCCTGGCCGCGCAATTCTTTGACTAGGCGTGAGAGTTTTTCGGTAAGGGCTGATGCCATGCGGACAATCGTGAGCTGGGTTTAAACTATGAGCATGATACTCGCCGCAAGCCCTTGGTGGAGCACCGCCCCTGCATTGGCGGCGGCGCTGGGTTATCTCGTGCTGGCGCTGGGGTCGCGGCGGCTCGAGCGCGGCGCCATCAGTGCGCTGATGCTGCTGGTTTGGACGCTGCATGGGCTGGCGCTGTTTGCGGCGCTGGGCGCCACGCCGGCGCGCTTTGGCTTTGCCACCACGCTCTCGGTCACGGCCTGGCTGGTGCTCACGGTGTATGCCATCGAAACCCGGCTCTACCCGCAACTGGGCTCGCGCTGGACGCTGGCCGGCTTGGGCGCCCCGGCGGTGCTGCTGGCGCTGCTGTTCCCGGGCCAGGTGTTGCCAACGCTGCCCTCGGGCTGGTTGCCGCTGCACTGGGCCTTTGGCGTGGCCTCGTACGGATTGCTCGGGGTGGCGGTGGCGCACGCCTGGATGATGCAGCGCAGCGAGCAACTCATGCGCAGCGGCCAACCCGCCCCGCAGGTGCTGCCGCTCTTGATGCTCGAGCGCATCACTTTTCGCTTCGTCGGCGCCGCCTTTGTGCTGCTCACCCTCACCTTGCTGGCCGGGATTTACTTCTCCTGGCTGCTGCACGCCAGCGGCTGGGCCTGGACGCACAAAACCGTTTTCACCCTGCTCTCGTGGGGCGTGCTGGGGGTGCTGCTGCTGGGGCGCTGGCGCTACGGTTGGCGCGGCTGGCGGGCGGTGCGCATGTTGTACCTGGCAGCGGGCTTGCTGCTGCTGGGCTATGTGGGTTCGCGCTTCGTGCTCGAAGTGCTGTTGCAGCGGGTGCCGGCATGAAGTACGCCTTGCTGGCCGTGGTGCTGCTGGCGGCCTTTTTCATCTGGCGCCACAAGCGGCGCAAACGCCACAATGAGCTGCAGCAACAGCAAGCGCAGCGCGAGGCGGCCGCGCGCGAGCGCAAGCTGGGGCGGCCAGTGCCCATGACCGCCTGCCGCCACTGCGGCCTGCACCTGCCGCTGACCGATGCCACCGAAGGTAAACTGGGGCACTACTGTGGGCCAGAGCACCGCAAACACGCTGAAGACTGAGCCCGCCGCAGCGCCCGGCGCGACCGATTTCGCCCCGACCTGGTTCTTGCCTGCGCCAGATTCGGCTGCAAGCGGCGCCCTGAGCACCGACCACAGCCCGAGCGAGTCGAGTGCCCGGCTCTGGCGCTATTTCATGGTGTTGCGCCTGTTGGTGGCGCTGGGCCTGATGGGCTGGCTGCTCTGGTCCCACCTTCGAGGGGACGCACCGCTGTGGCTGATGTTCCTGAGCGCCGCCTATCTGGTTTCCACGGCGGCGGTGCTGCGCTGGAGCCATCCGGCCAGTGCCGATTCGTTCTGGTCGATCGGCTGGGGCCTGACCCTGTGGATCGACCTGGTTTTTTTTGGCCTGCTGCAAATCCTGCACAGCGGCGTCATCAACTACATGCCGCTGTTCATCCTGCCGGTGTTGTTGGCCTCGGTGCTGGGGCCGCTGCGCCTGGCACTGGGCAGCGCCGCCTTTGCCACGCTGGTGCTGCTGTTTGATGCGCTGGCCGGCGAGCTGCTCGGCCCCCAGCAGGCAACCACCTACGTGCAAGGTGCCATCTCTGGAACGGGGCTGTTCATCGTGGCCATATTGGTGCACCAGTTGGCGCGCCGCCTGGGGCGCGAACAAGCCCAGGCCAGCAGCCACCGGGCCATGGCCGACGCGCAAGCCCAAGTCAATCAAATCATTGCCACCGGCCTGAGCGAGGGGGTGCTGGTGATCGACGCGCGCGGCCAGATCTGGCACGCCAACCCGGCCGCTTGCGCCATGCTGGGCGCCCCGGGCGAGCAGCCGCCTTATGCGCGCTTGCCCACCCTGCCGGCTTGGCCTCTGCTTTCGAGCTGGAGCCGCGCCTTGCTGGCCAATGGCAGCCACATGCATTGCACCATGCGCCTGCCCCGGCCCGGACTGGAAGCGCTGCAGGTCCAGTTGCGCGCCCACCTCAACTGGCCGGCGCCACACAGCCCGGCGCAGCCCGCTTGCGTCATCTTCATCGAGAGCCTGCGCGACATCGAAGCCCGCGTGCGCAATGAAAAACTGGCGGCCATGGGCCGGGTGTCGGCGGCGGTGGCGCACGAAATCCGCAATCCGCTGGCGGCCATCAGCCAAGCCAACGCCCTGCTGACCGAAGAGGCTCTGACACCCGCCCAGCAGCGCCTGAGCACCATGATCGGGCAAAACGCCAAACGGCTGGGCCGAACCGTGGACGACATCTTGGAGCTGGCCAAGCTGCCGGCGCGCCCCGACCTGGCCTTGCCGCTGCTGCAGCTCGACGCCGAGGTGACCGTCATCGTGGCCGATTGGCAAGCGCTCAACCCAGACAGCCACTTGGCCTGGCAGCCCGGTGCGCCCACGGCCGCAGTGCACTTTGAGGCCGAGCATTTGCGCCGGGTGGTGGTCAATTTGCTCGACAACGCGCGCCGCCATGCCCCGCCCGAGGCGCCCGCGCTGCAAGTCAGCACCCACCACAGCCCCGATGAGGTCTGGCTGGAGGTCTGGAACGCAGGCCCCGCTATGCCAAGCGAAGTCGAAGCGCACCTGTTCGAGCCCTTCAACTCCTCGCACAGCCGCTCCAGCGGGCTCGGTCTGCACCTGGCGCGTCAACTCTGCCAGGTCTATCGGGCGCAGCTCGACTATCAGCAGCAAACGCGGCTGGGCAGCGCCGGCCACCGCTTTGTGTTGCGCTGGAACGTGCGCCAAAATCCCGGCCAAGGACGGTTGTCCCGGCCCGACTTCACCCTGTAAGCGCACCCACAACCTGCCCCATTGCCATGCCTGCTGCTGCCTCTGCCCCCTCCAGCCTGCTCGTGGTCGATGACGAGCCCGATTTGCTCACGCTCTATGAGCTGACGCTGCGCAAAAGCGGGCATCAAGTCGCCGCCGCCAGCGATCTGGCGCAGGCGCGCGCGCTGCTGGCCACGCAGCGCTTTGACGCCCTCATCACCGACATGCGCCTGCCCGACGGCTTGGGGCTGGAGCTGGTGCACGAACTGACACAGGCTGGCCGGCCCGAAAAAACCATCGTCGTCACCGCCTACGGCTCGGCCGACAACGCCGTCGAAGCCCTGAAAGCCGGCGCCTTTGACTACCTCACCAAGCCCGTGGCGCCGGCGCAACTGCGTGCTTCGGTGGCCAATGCGCTTCAAGCTGCGCGACCGCCCTGCAGCGTGGCGCAATCCAGTTCGAGCGCCAACCCAGCCGCCGGGGCCGCCGCCCTGCAGCAACTGGTGGGCCGCAGCCCCGCCATGCAGGCGCTGCGTGAGCGCGTATTGCGGGTCGCGCGCAGCATGGCCCCAGTGCTGGTGCTGGGCGAATCGGGTACCGGCAAAGAACTGGTGGCGCGCGCCTTGCACCAATGCAGCCACCGCTTCGACGGCCCCTTTGTTGCCGTCAACTGCGGCGCCATCCCCGACACCCTACTCGAGGCCGAATTCTTTGGCGTGCGCAAAGGCGCCTACACTGGTGCCAGCGCGCACCGCGAAGGTTACCTTCAGGCCGCGCGCGGGGGCACCCTGTTTCTGGACGAAATCGGCGATTTGCCGCTGCCGATGCAGGTCAAGCTGCTGCGGGCGGTGCAAGAGCGGCGCGTGCGCAGCCTTGGAGCCACCGACGACGAAGCGACCGATGTGCGGCTGGTCAGCGCCACCCACCTCGACCTCGAACGGGCCGTGGCCGCGGGGCGCTTTCGGCAGGATTTGTACTACCGCCTGAACGTGATCGACCTGCACTTGCCCCCGCTGCGCGAGCGCCTCGAAGACCTGCCCGCGCTTGCGCAGGCCCTGCTGCAACGCCTGAGCGAACGCAACGGCAACCCCGAGCCACCCGTGCTCAGCCCGGCAGCGCTGGCCCGCTTGGCCCAGCATCCCTTCCCAGGCAATGTGCGCGAACTAGAAAATTTACTCGAACGCGCGCTCGCCCTGCACCCCGGCCCTATGCTCGACGCCGAAGCGATTTGGACGCCACCACCCGCAGCGCAACGCGCTTGGCCCGGGGCCAGCAACGGCCACGCGGCGGACTTCAGCCCCACCCTACCACCTGCAGACGGCGGGCCTGCCCCAGCCCCCGATGAGCACGCCCCCACCCGCGAGCAATTGCTGGCTTGGCTGAACCTGCACCGCTGGAACCAGTCGCGCGCCGCGCGCCAGCTCGGCTGGACGCTGGCCAAGCTGCGCTACTGGATGCAGCGGCACGGCTTGGCCGATACGGCTCCGCACGCTTAAAGCCCATCGACGCAACCGTGGGCGGGCGGATTAAAAGACGCTCAATCTTGCGGCCTGAAACCCAAGATAAGGACGCCCGGAACCCGCCCGTCGATGTCGCGTGGCAAACGCCCGGTGCGCTCGATCGCCCGCAACACCGCCGCATCCCAGCCGGCGTGGCCGCTCGATTGCAATAAACGGACGCTCAGGATGGTGCCATCGGGCAACGCACGCAACTCAACCTCGGCGCGTGGGTTGGCGCCCAAAACCTCGGTGAATACGATGTTGGGCCGGATCGCAGCGGCCAAGCGACTGGCGTAGCCGGGTGAAGGGCCGGCAGCAGGCGCCGCAGTGGCCGCGGCCCGACCCATGATGCGTTCGATGTTGCGCTGGTGCTCGGCCTCGAGCTGCGCCTCTTGCTCGCGCCGCTCGCGTTCGGCCTGCTGGCGCGCTTGTTCGGCCCGGCGCTGCTCCTGCTGCTCGCGCTGCTGCTGCTCGCGCTGCTGCGCGATGGCGATGGCGGGTGCGGGTGCGGGAGGCTGGACTCGGGCCACAGGCGGCGTGGGTGTGGGAGGCTGGACTCGGGCCACGGGCGGCGTGGGTGCGGGCGGTGGCGGCCGGGTAATGGGAGGCGCTGGCTCGGGCGGTGGCGGTGGCGGTGGCGGTGCGGGCGGCACCGGCTCGGGTGGCGGCGCAACGGGCACAGGCGCCAGTGCCACTGCCGGGGGTGCCTGCGCCGCCTGCGGCAGTTGCGCCCACAGCTCGGCTTGCACCACTTGCACGGCGGGCTCGCGCTGCCAGTTCACGCTGGCGCTCAGGGCCAGCAGCAGCAGCGCATGCACCGCCAGCGCCAGCGCCACAGGCAGGCGCCAGCGGCCTGGGGCCGGTGGATTGAGGTCGGGTGGGGTTGCGTGCATCCCGCGTGGCCAGACTGTATTCAGGGCGTGGCTTCTTGCACCGCCAGCCCGATGCGCGCCACCCCGGCGCGCTGCAGCGCGTCCATGGCGGTGATCACGGCCTCATAGCGCACGCTGCGGTCGGCGCTGATGAGCACCGGGGCCGGTGTGGGTGCCGCAGCGGCTGCGCCCAGCGCCAGCGCATCTGGGCCAGCAGCCACGGCAGCGGGTGCCGCCGCCTGCAAGGCCAGCACCCGCGCTGCCAGTTGCTCCAATGCAACGGGTTGCGCCGCTCCAGCGGCGGCGCTGTCGCGCAGCTCGATCTGCCCCTGCGCGTCGATCACGATGTGGATGAAGCGCTCGGGCTGGCGCGCCGCCTGGCCCACGCCGGGCAGTTCGATCTGCCCCGGAACGATCAGGGTGGCGGTGACCATGAAGATGATCAGCAGCACCAGCATCACGTCGATGAAGGGCACCATATTGATCTGGCTCATGGTGCGGCGGCCTTTGCCACGGGATGAGACGGCGGACATGCTGCGCTGTGCTCCGTGCGCCTTAGCGCGCGCCTGCCGTGGCAGAAGACAAAGATGCGCCGCTGCTGCCCGGTGCGCCCGGCTGGCCCGGCTGGCCCAGCGCGGCCACGTTGCGCTGCAAGATGTTGGAGAACTCGTCGATGAAGCTCTCCATGCGGTTGGCAGCGCGGTCGATATCGTGCGCAAAGCGGTTGTAGGCCACCACCGCAGGGATGGCGGCAAACAGGCTGATGGCGGTGGCCACCAGCGCTTCGGCAATGCCGGGTGCTACCACCGCCAGCGTGACTTGCGCCATGGCCCCAATGGCGGTGAAGGCATGCATGATGCCCCAGACCGTGCCAAACAGGCCCACGTAAGGGGCCACGGAGCCGACCGAGCCGAGGAAGGACATATTGGCCTCCAACGCATCGACCTCGCGCTGCAGGCTGGCGCGCATGGCGCGGCGCGCGCCGTCGAGCAAGGCGTCGGGCTGGCTCACGCGGCGGTCGCGCAGCTTGTGGAACTCGCGCATGCCGCTGGCAAAAATGCGCTCGGTCGGGCTGGCGTCGGGGGCGCGTTGCAGCGCCGCCTGATACAGCTCGTTGAGCTGCCCGCCAGACCAGAAATCGCGCTCGAATTCGTCGCTCAGGCGCTGCACGCGGCGCAGCAGCAAGCCTTTGCGAAAGATCGCGGCCCAGCTCAGGATCGAGGCCAAAATGAGCAACAGCACCACTGCCTGCACCACCCAGGTGGCTTCGAGCATGAGCTGGATGACAGAAAAATCCGGTTTCATGATTGATTCAGCAAATGAACGAGGGCCGGCGGCAAGCGCAGCGGGCGCAGCGTGGCGGCATCGACCCAGCCGATGCGGATGCTGGCATCGCACAGCAGCTCGGCCACAGCAGGCTCTGGGGCCTGCGCTGCACGGGCCGCTGCATCACCCAGCTCTGCCGGGCTGCGCGGTGGCGGCAACAGGCGCGCCTTTTGTTGCAGGGTCATGGAAGCGCGCCCAAGTTCCGTGACGCGCGCGCTCACTTGCAACAAATCGTCGAGCCGGGCCGGGCGGTGGTAGCGCAGCGCGGTTTCGGTCACCACAAACAGGCCGCCGGTTTGCTCGCGCAGGCGTTGCTGCTCCAGCCCAAGGCTGCGCAGCCATTCGGTGCGCGCGCGCTCGAAGAACTTGAGGTAGTTGGCGTAAAAGACGATGCCGCCGGCGTCGGTGTCTTCCCAATAAACGCGCACCGGCCAGCGAAAGGTTTGTGACATGGCTAAGGTGAGGCTCAATCTGGCGACATCAGGGGCGCATGCGCGGGCTCGGCGGGGGGTGCGGCGCTTTCTGGGTATTCAGGGCGGGCTTGGGCCGCAGTGCGCGACGGGCGCGTGGCCGCATCGCGCTGCACCTCGGCGCTGCGCCACTGTGGGGCCAGTTGGTTGAGCACGCCGTTGACGTATTTGTGGCCGTCGGTGCCGCCAAAGGATTTGGCCAGCTCGATGCACTCGTTGAGCACCACGCGCCACGGCACGTCGAGGCCGTGCTGGAGCTCGTAGGCCCCGATCCACAGCACCGCGTGTTCGACCGGCGAGAGCTCGATCAGCGGCCGGTCCAGCAGCGGCACCAGTGCCGCATCGAGCTCGGTGGCGCTGGCGATGCAGCCGTGCAGCAGCGCGTCGTAGTGCGCGCTGTCGGCCTTGTGAAAGCCGCTCAGCTCGCGCGTGAACAAGTCGATCTCGGTGGCGGCGTTGCGCCCCACCAAATGCTGGTACAGGGCCTGCACGGCGAACTCGCGCGAGCGGGTGCGGGCCGATTTGTCGGCCGCCTTGCGCGGCTTGGGGGCCGTGGCAGGGCTGGGTTGGGTGGCTTGGGTGGGCAGGTTCATGCGCGCCCCTGGCTTTGCAGCAAGCGCGCCATTTCTACCGCCACCCGCGCCGCATCCACCCCTTTTTCAACCTGGCGCGCTTGCGCTTGCTCCAGGTTTTCGGTGCTCAGCACGGCGTTGGCCAGCGCGATGCGGTAGTCAAGTGCCACCCGGCTGATGCCCGCCGCGCTCTCGTTGCAGACCAGCTCGAAGTGGTAGGTCTGGCCCCGAATCACGCAGCCCAGCGCCACCAGCGCGTCGAAGCGCTTGCTCTCGGCCAGCGCCTGCAACGCCAGCGGCAGCTCCAGCGCGCCGGGCACTTGCAGGTGCTCGATCTGCTCGGGGCGCACACCTAAGCGCAACAGCTCGTCGCGACAGTGGTGCGCCAGCGCATCGGTCACGCCCTGGTTGAAACGCGCCTGCACCAGCGCCACGCGCAAGCCGCTGCCGTCGAGTGCGGCCCCATGCGCGGCCACACTGCTGGCCACATTCCCGGCCCAGCCTTTGTCGGCACCTTGCATCTCAATGTCCTTTGTTCAAAAAACCCGTCACTTCCAGCCCGTAGCCGGTCATGCTCGGCATGCGCCGGGGCGTGCCCAATAGGCGCATTTTGTGCACGCCGCAGTGGCGCAAAATTTGCGCCCCAATGCCGTAGGTGCGCAAGTCCAGCCCGCTGCGGCCGCGCTCGGGGGCCTGGGCGGCGCGCGCCGTGCCCTCGAACTGCGCCAGCAACTGCTCGGCACTCTCGCCGCAGTTAAGCAACACCACCACGCCGTGCCCTTGCTCGTCCATGTGGCGCAGGCTGGCTTCCAGCGACCACGAGTGCATGGCGCGCCCGACTTCGAGCGCATCGAGCACACTCAGCGGCTCGTGTACGCGCACGCACACCTCGTCCTGCGGGCCCCAGGTGCCCTTGACCAGCGCCAGGTGCAGCGCCGGGCTGGTCTGGTCGCGAAAGGCGTGCGCGGTGAATTCGCCACTGGCGGTGAGCAGGCTGCGGCTGCCCAGGTGCTGCACCAGGCTTTCGGTGCGGCTGCGGTGCTCGATCAGGTCGGCGATGGTGCCGATCTTGAGCCCGTGCACGGCGGCAAAGCGCTGCAGATCGGGCAGGCGCGCCATGCTGCCGTCGTCGTTCATGATCTCGCAGATCACCGCCGCCGGGGAGCAACCGGCCAGCGCGGCCAGGTCGCAACCGGCCTCGGTGTGGCCAGCGCGCAGCAGCACCCCGCCCTCGACCGCTTGCAGCGGAAAAATATGACCCGGCTGCACCAGATCGGCGGCGCGGGCCTCGGGGGCCACGGCGGCTTGCACGGTGCGGGCGCGGTCGGCGGCCGAAATGCCGGTGGTCACGCCCTCGGCGGCCTCGATCGAGACCGTAAAGGCCGTGCCCATCTTGGTGCCGTTGCGCGCCACCATGGGCGGCAGTTGCAGCCGCTCGCAGCGCGCGCGCGTGAGCGTGAGACAGATCAGGCCACGGCCAAAGCGCGCCATGAAGTTGATCGCTTCGGGCGTGACGTGGTCGGCGGCCAGCACCAGGTCGCCCTCGTTTTCGCGGTCTTCTTCATCGACCAAAATCACCATGCGGCCAGCGCGCAGTTCGGCAACGATCTCGGAGACGGGTGCAATGGCAACCGGTTCGGGGCAAGGTGTGTTCATGGGGCGGTGGGGAGCATGCGCGCTACGTAGCGCGCAATCAGGTCGATTTCGAGGTTGAGCGGCTGGCCCGCTTGCAACTGGCCCAGCGTGGTGTGGGTGAGGGTGTGCCCAATCAGGTTGATGCGGCATTCGCAGCCCTCGGGGCGATCCAGCACTTCGTTTACGGTCAGGCTCACGCCGTTGACGGTGATGGAGCCTTTGGTGGCCAAATACTTGCCCAGCGCCGCCGGGGCCAGCAGGTGCAGCGCCCAGCTCTCGCCCACTGGGGCAAAGTGCAACACGCGCCCGACCGCATCCACATGCCCGGTGACGATGTGGCCGCCGAGCCGGTCTTGGGCGCGCAAGGCTTGCTCCAGGTTGATGGGGCCCAAGCCGTCGAGCCCAGCGGTGTGCGCCAGCGATTCGGCCGAGACCTCGACCGTGAACCCGTTGGCAGCCAGATCGAGCGCCGTGACGGTCATGCAAGCGCCGTTGAGGGCGATGCTGTCGCCCAAGGCCACCCCGGCCAAGTAGCCCGGTGGGGTTTGGATGAGCAAGCGCTTGCCGTGCTGCGCCGAAGAGCCAAGCGGATGGACAGCGGTGATGCGCCCCACCCCGGTGATGATGCCGGTGAACATAGGCCGCTATTGTCGCACTTCATCGACCAGGGTCTTGAACTCGTCGATGTCCTGGAAGCTGCGATAGACGCTGGCAAAGCGGATGTAGGCCACGTGGTCGATTTTTTTGAGCTCGCGCATCACCATTTCGCCCAGCCGCTGCGAGGCCACCTCGCGCTGGCCGAGTTGCAGCAGCGCTTCTTCGATGCGCTCGATGGCGGCGTCGATCTGTTGCGTGCTCACCGGGCGCTTGCGCAGCGCCAGCGCAAAACTGGCGCGCAGCTTGGCGGCGTCGTAGTCGATGCGGCGCCCGTCTTTTTTCACCACCTGCGGCAGCGCCAGCTCGGGCCGCTCGTAGGTGGTGAAGCGCTTGTCGCAGGCCGGGCAGCGGCGGCGGCGGCGCACGTGCTGCCCGTCTTCGGCCACCCGGGTTTCGGCCACCTGGGTGTCGGGGTGGGCGCAAAATGGGCACTTCATGGGGTGCCGCAGGCGCAACACCGCGTGCCCGCTGCGCCAGAGCGTGCCGCCTCAACCATAAACCGGAAAGCGCGAGGTCAGGGCGTGTACTTGGGCGCGCACGGCGTCCAGCTTGGCTTGGTCGCGCGGGTGTTCGAGCACGTCGGCCACCAGGTTGGCGGTCAGGCGCGCTTCTTCGTCTTTGAAGCCGCGCGTGGTCAGGGCCGGGGTGCCGATGCGCACGCCGCTGGTGACCATCGGTTTTTCTGGGTCGTTGGGGATGGCGTTTTTGTTGATCGTCATGTGCGCGCTGCCCAGCACCGCCTCGGCCTCTTTGCCGGTGATGCCCTTGGCGCGCAGATCGACCAGCATGACGTGGCTTTCGGTGCGGCCGCTGACGATGCGCAGGCCGCGCTCGGTCAGGGTTTGCGCCATGATGGCGGCGTTGCGCAGCACCTGCTGCTGGTACAGCTTGAAATCGGGTTGCAGCGCCTCTTTGAAGGCGACCGCCTTGGCGGCGATCACGTGCATGAGCGGGCCGCCTTGCAGGCCGGGGAAGATGGCGCTGTTGATGGCCTTCTCAAACTCGGCCTTCATCAGGATGATGCCGCCGCGTGGCCCGCGCAGGCTCTTGTGGGTGGTGGAAGTGACCACATCGGCGTGCGGCACCGGGTTCGGATAGAGCCCCGCGGCGATCAGCCCGGCGTAGTGCGCCATGTCCACCAAAAAAATCGCGCCCACTTCTTTGGCGATGCGGGCAAAGCGCTCGAAGTCGATGCGCAGGCTGTAGGCCGAGGCCCCGGCGATGATCAGTTTGGGCCGGTGCAGGCGCGCCTTGGCCTCCATGGCGTCGTAGTCGATCTCTTCTTTGTCGTTCAGGCCGTAGCTCACCGCGTTGAACCACTTGCCGCTCATATTGAGCGCCATGCCGTGCGTGAGGTGCCCGCCTTCGGCCAAGTTCATGCCCAAAATGGTGTCGCCGGGCTTGAGGAAGGCCAGGAACACGGCCTCGTTGGCCGAAGCGCCGCAGTGCGGCTGCACGTTGGCGGCATCGGCACCAAAAAGCTGCTTGAGGCGGTCGATGGCAAGCTGCTCGGCCACGTCCACGTGCTCGCAGCCGCCGTAGTAGCGCTTGCCGGGGTAGCCTTCGGCGTATTTGTTGGTGAGCTGCGTGCCCTGGGCCGCCAGCACCGCCGGCGAGGCGTAGTTTTCGCTGGCGATGAGCTCGATGTGTTGCTCTTGGCGCGCGTGTTCGGCTTGAATGGCGGCCCAGATTTCGGGGTCGGATTGTTCGATCAGGTGGCGGCGGTCGTACATTTTTGGGCAGTCCTTGGTTTCGGTCGGTAGCGGCTAAGGAATCGAACCCTTGGCGGGCCAAGGGCTGCCCAGGCGAACGGCTGAGAGCGGCCCTGTAACGGGCCGCCGTGCGCTCCCCCGTGGTGTCCATCCACGTCGGCCCAAGTGGGGTGTTGCGCTGTTGCAAGCGCCGCCGACCGGTGCAGGTGCGAAGCGGCAACTCTCAAGCAGCGCAGCGGGCCTATCGCCAGTTGCGCACGGGCCGAATTTTATCAGGCGGCCGGGTAAAGGCTGCGAAGGTAGGGTGTACCCATCTGCTGCACGGGATCGGGGCTGGTGCGGGCCGGGGCCTTGGCTTCCCGCTCGGCGGCCGGAATCGGGCTGTGGTTCAGGGTGGCTGGGGTCGCCGGGTCGGACTCAAGGCCGGGCGCGGGCATTTGCGCGGCCTCGGTGACGGTGGACGGGCTGCTCGCGCTGGCCGTGCTCAGCCCGGTGCGGCGCTGGTGCGCGTTAAAGCCGACCCGCTGACCCTGCGCCACCCGGTGCAGCCGGTCGCGCTCGGAGAGCACGCGGTCGATGTACACGCGCCCGTCGGTGCTCACCGCCCCCACGTACAGGCGCAGCCCACCTTCGATAGAGCCCGCACGGCGGATGGTGTCGCGCAGAATCAGGGCCCCGACGCGCAAGTTGGTGAGCGGGTCGAACACCGCCATGTTGCCGCCAAAATCTTCCAGCTTGGCGCTGTGCACGCGCGTCATGACCTGCATCAGCCCTTGTGCGCCCACCGGGCTGGCGGCAAAGGGGTTGAAGCGCGACTCCATGGCCATCACGGCCAAAATCAGCTTGGGGTCGAGCTTGAGCTGCTCGCCCACCACGAAGGCCTCGGCCACCAATGCGCTCATGGGTTCTTTGGCGACACGGTATTTGCGGCTGAGCCAACTGGCCACCCGCTCCTGCTCATCGGGCAGCGCCTGCGGGTCGAACACGGTCACGCGGTCGATGGCCTGCGGGTCGACGGCCACCTCTTGGCCCGACAGTTGGCGCTCCAGCAGCCAGGCCAGGGCGCGGCTCTCGATACCGTAGCGCAACTGCGGCTGGGTGACCAAAGCGGCCACGGCCAAAGCCAGCACCAAGCCCAGCAGCACCAGGCTGCTGCGCGTCAGGCGCAACAGGCGCTGCGCCATGGCGGACACACCAGAAATAGACGCCCAAGGGGCCGAAGCCGGGGTGGCGGCGTCGGCGCCCGGCGCAGGGGGTAAAGCAAAAGCGCTCATGGTTTTCCTCATGGGGACGCACCGGGGCAGACCAAAAAAGGCTTGTTGCTGCCAGCACATCAAAGCTGATTGGGCCGAGGCCACGCAGGACAGGCGTGCGCTCGGCAGGATCTGGTGCGGCCGCCAAAGGCGACACAAGGGAAAACACCAGGCTGAAGATGCGCGGATGGTATGAGCCTCAAAATGCCTTGTCAAGCCTTAAAACAATGTTTTTAACAATTATTTTGTATAAGCAGTGACCCATCGAGGGGGCATCACGGCTTGCAGCGGGTGTGGGCAGGAGCTGAAACACAACAAAAATTGCGATCAAAAATACTGTGGCGATAGTTATATTTTTCTGGCAAAGCGGCAGCCGTGCGGCTAAAGTGGGGCTGTCGGTTTCGGCGCTTTGATCTGACAAGCCGGATCTGACCACTGCCCGCGCTGGGGTTTTCCTTGGCGCCCGGCATTTGAAACGCAAGCAATCCCTTGCTTGCGACGCGGTGTGACGACAAAACTCCGCCGCGTCATCGGGCCCGAAGTCCCTTCGGCCCAACGGCCTCAGTGGGTGCAGCCCGCTGGGGCCGTTTGCATTTGCTGCTGCAGCGCCAACCCTTTCTTGGGCAACTTTGCTCCACCGCCAGGACGTGCGGACCCAAGCGCTCAGTCGGCCGTGGCGCGGCGGCGCACCTGATCCAGGTAGGCGGCGCCGTCGGGCGGAGTGCCGTTGCGCTGGCTTTCCCAGAGCATGCGCCCCAGACATTCCATCACCTCGTGCTGCGCCGCGTGCACGCTGCCCCGGCGCGCCGCCAGCAGCTCGACCGCCTGCCGAATGCCGGGCGGCTGGTCGATCGAACACTGCTCGCTGATGCTCAGGTGCATGGAGAGGTGCAAAAACGGGTTGTCGCGCTGCGGCTCTTGCACTTGCATGGCCTGCAGGGCGGCATCGAGGTTGGCCAGCTCGGCGTGGTATTCGGGATGGCGCTCGATCCACTGCCCGGCCAGCACCTCGATCGGCTCCAGCGCGGCCTGCTGGCCCAGCTTGGCATAGACGCCACAGAAAAAACGGCGCACATCGGCTTGTGAGGGTTCAAACATGGTGCAATTGTGGCAGCTCACACCTTCCAGGCCGGCACCACCCAATTGCGCCACAGCGCCAGCGCGCGCAGCCCAAAGGTGAGCACCACGCACAGCAGCATCGCCTGCTCAGACGAACCGCTCCAGTGCCACCAGCCCACATAGGCCCAGCCGCCGATAAAGGCACAGATGGCGTAGGGCTTGTGGTCGTTGAAGGCGCTCGGTATCTCGTTGCACACCACGTCGCGCAGCACGCCCCCAAACACACCGGTCACCACCCCCATCAGCACCGCCACCAGTTCGGGCATGCCGACCGCCAGCGCTTTGCTCACGCCGATGGCGGCAAACAGCCCCAACCCGAGAGCGTCAGGCCACTGCATGGCGCGCTCGGTCGGCTCAAAATGGCGCTGGCGCATGAACAGCACCGCCAGCAGACAAAGCAACAGGAGCACCCACAGCCAGTGCTGGTGCTGAACCCAAAAGAAGGGGCGCTGATCGAGCAACAAATCGCGCAGGGTGCCGCCGCCGAAGGCGGTCAGAAAAGCCACCGTGAACACCCCCACCAGATCGAGCCGCTTGTGCGCCGCCGCCAGCAAACCCGACAAAGCCCCGGCCAGCACGGCCCCGGACTCGATCACGACGCTCAGATGTTGAAACCAGTGCAGCAGTTCTTGCATGGGTGCTAATGGTAGAGTCGGAAAAACGCGTTTTATGGAGCCACCGCATGACCGTGATCGTTGTTGCCAATCCCAAGGGCGGGGTGGGCAAGTCCACCTTGTCAACCCAAGTGGCGGGCTATTTGGCCCGGCGCGGACACACGGTGCTGCTGGGCGACTCGGACCGGCAGCAGTCGGCCAGCCGCTGGCTGGCGCTGCGGCCCAAGCAGGCGCGCCCGATTGTGACATGGGATGCCAGCCACAGCGACAGCCTCAAGCCGCCCCCTGGCACCACCCACGTGGTGCTCGACACCCCGGCCGGCCTGCACGGGCGCGAGCTCAAAGAAGTGCTCAAACGCGCCGACAAGCTGCTGATTCCGCTGCAGCCGAGCGTGTTTGACATCATGGCCACGCAGGATTTCGTGGCCGAGTTGCAAGAGCGCCGCCGCAGCGTCGGTTTGCCGATCGGGGTGGTGGGGATGCGGGTCGATGCGCGCACGCACTCGGCCGAGAAGCTGCGCTCGTTTGTGGAGGGGCTGGAGCTGCCGGTGCTGGCGTATTTGCGCGACACGCAAAACTACATCCACTTGGCCGGGCAAGGGCTGACGCTGTTCGACGTGGCCCCCGGGCGGGTGCAGCGCGACCTGGAACAGTGGCTGCCGATCTGCCGCTGGCTGGAGCAGTGAAACCCGCCAGCGCTCAGGTGCCCGGACCCGTGTCTAGGGCTGCGGCAGGCACACCACCGGCAAAGCCCTGCTGGCGCCAGGCCTCGAAGGCCAGCACCGCCACCGCATTGGACAAGTTCAGGCTGCGCTGGCCCGGTCGCATCGGCAGGCGCAGTTGCTGCATCGGATCGATTTGCGCCAGCAGTTCGGGCGGCAGGCCGCGCGTCTCGCAACCAAACACCAGCCAGTCGCCGGGGGCGTAGCGCGGCTCGAAGGCCGAGCGCTGCGCCAGGCTGGTGAAGGCAAAGAGCCGCTGCGGGTCGGGCCGCTCTTGGGTCATGAAGGTGGCCCAGTCAGCGTGGCGGCGCACAGCAGCATACTCGTGGTAATCCAGCCCCGCACGGCGCAGCAGCTTGTCGTCCATCGCAAAACCCAGCGGCTCGATCAGGTGCAGGGTGCAGCCGGTGTTGGCGCTCAGGCGAATCGCATTGCCAGTGTTGGGCGGGATTTCGGGGTGTACTAGGACGAGATTGAACATGGGGGCGCGATTATCGAGGATGGTCCCTTGCCGCCTCAGTCGAAGCGGTCGAGCAGGGTTTGGGCTTGCTCTGCGTCGATCTCGTGCTGCGGGGCCGGGGTGCGCGCAAACACGAGCGCGCTCACGCGCGCCGCACCGGCGTCGAGCAGATGCCTAGCGGCGGCCTGCAGGGTGGCGCCGGTGGTGAGGACGTCATCGACCAGCACCCAGTGCCGGCCGGCCAGGGCGCTGCGCTGGTTTGGGTTGACAGCAAAGGCTTGCTGCGCGTGCGCCAGGCGCGCGGCGCGGCCAAGCTCGTGCTGCACCTGCCGGGTGTCGCGGTGCAACAGGGCCGCAGGCAGCGCCGGCAAGCCGCTGGCGCGCTGCAACTCGAGCGCCAGTTCCCACGCCTGGTTGTAGCCACGTTCGGCTTGCCGGGCCGGGCTGAGCGGGATCGGGATCAGGCCATCGGCCTGGGTGAGCAAATCGTGCGCCAGCGGGTTTTGCAGCATCAGTTGCGCCAGCGCATGGGCCCAGGCCGGTTGTGAGCGAAACTTGAACTGCGCCACCAGATCGACCCACGGCCACTCGTAGCTCACGCGCGCCACGCACTGCGCCAGCGCGCCGGGGCCGGCTTCGGTGCAGCGTATGCACAGTGCCAGCCCGGGCGCGAGCGGCAGGGCGCACTGTGGGCAGCGCGGCGACAGGCGCGCGTACTGGCCACAGCAGCTTGGGCAGACGGTGTTGCGGCCCCATGTGCGACAGACGGCGCACAAGGTGGGCAAGGGCAGGCGGTGCAGCCAGCGCATGATCAGCCCGATTGGCAGGTGGGAGCGGCCCCAGGCTTATGCCCCCAGCCGCCCCACCGCGCCCCAAGTTGCGCTGGCGCGCAGCCAAGCCAGAGCGGCCAAGGGCTTTGGTCTCGGCCTTGGTCTTGGCCTTAGTTGCGGCTCTGGTCCACCAGCTTGTTTTTGGCGATCCAGGGCATCATGGCGCGCAACTGGCCGCCCACCACCTCGATCGGGTGCTCGGCGGTGTTGCGCCGGCGTGCTGTCATGCTCGGGTAGTTCAGGCTGCCTTCTTGGATGAACATCTTGGCGTAGTCGCCGTTTTGGATGCGCTTCAGGGCGTTGCGCATGGCCGCGCGCGAGGTTTCGTTGATGACTTCGGGGCCAGTCACGTACTCGCCAAACTCGGCGTTGTTCGAGATCGAGTAGTTCATGTTGGCGATGCCGCCTTCGTACATCAGGTCCACGATCAGTTTGAGCTCGTGCAGGCACTCGAAGTAGGCCATTTCGGGCGCGTAACCGGCTTCGGTCAGGGTCTCGAAGCCCATTTTCACCAGCTCAACGGCACCGCCGCACAGCACCGCCTGCTCGCCGAACAGATCGGTCTCGGTTTCTTCCTTGAAGCTGGTCTGGATGATGCCGGCCTTGCCGCCGCCGTTGGCCATGGCGTAGGAGAGCGCCAGGTCGCGCGCCTTGCCGGACTGGTCTTGGTGCACCGCCACCAGGTGCGGCACGCCGCCGCCCTGGGTGTAGGTGTTGCGCACCGTGTGGCCAGGGGCCTTGGGCGCGACCATCCAGACGTCGAGGTCGGGGCGCGGAATCACTTGGTTGTAGTGGATGTTGAAGCCGTGCGCAAAGGCCAGCGAAGCGCCTTTTTTGATGTTTGGCTCGATGTTGTTTTTGTACACAGCACCGATCTGCTCATCGGGCAGCAGCACCATCACCACGTCGGCGGCGGCCACGGCCTCGTTGACTTCCAGCACCTTCAGGCCGGCCTTGCCGACTTTGTCCCACGAAGCCCCGCCCTTGCGCAGGCCCACCACCACCTGCACGCCGCTGTCGTTGAGGTTTTGCGCGTGCGCATGGCCCTGGCTGCCGTAGCCGATGATGGCCACGGTCTTGCCCTTGATCAGGCTGAGGTCACAGTCTTTGTCGTAGAAAACTTTCATGCTCGAGGCTCCAAATAAAGAGGGGGTGGGGGTTGATGATACGGTGGCGCGGGCCTTCAGACCCGCAAAATGCGCTCGCCGCGCCCGATGCCGCTGGGGCCGGTGCGCACGGTCTCCAAAATCGAGCTGCGCTCCAGCGCCTGCAAAAAAGCGTCGTTCTTGCCTTGGTCGCCGGTGAGTTCGATGGTGTAGCTCTTGTCGGTCACGTCGATGATGCGGCCGCGAAAAATATCGGCCATGCGCTTCATCTCCTCGCGCTCCTTGCCCACCGCGCGCACCTTGACCAGCATCAGCTCACGCTCGGTGTAGGCGCCTTCGGTGAGATCGACCACCTTGACGACTTCGATCAGGCGGTTGAGGTGTTTGGTGATCTGCTCGATCACTTCGTCGGAACCCGCGGTCTGGATCGTCATGCGCGAGAGCGAGGGGTCTTCGGTCGGGGCCACGGTGAGCGACTCGATGTTGTAGCCGCGCGCCGAAAACAGCCCGATCACGCGCGACAGGGCACCGGCTTCGTTTTCCAGCAGGACAGAAATGATGTGTTTCATGCTTTGCACTCCAGCCTTGGGCATCAAAGGTCTTCGCTGCCGAGCAGCATTTCGGTGATGCCCATGCCGGCTTTGACCATCGGGAACACGTTTTCGGTCGGGTCGGTGCGAAAGTCCATGAACACGGTGCGGTCTTTGAGCGCACGCGCCTCGCGCAGCGCCGGCTCCACATCTTGCGGGCGCTCGATCAACATGCCGACGTGGCCGTAGGCTTCGGCGAGCTTGACGAAGTTGGGCAGCGCATCCATGTAGCTGTGGCTGTAGCGACCCGAGTATTCGATCTCTTGCCACTGGCGCACCATGCCGAGGTAGCGGTTGTTGAGCGAGATGATTTTGATCGGGGTCTCGTACTGCAGGCAAGTGGAAAGCTCTTGGATGCACATCTGCACCGAGCCTTCGCCGGTGACGCAGAACACCTCGCTCTCGGGCCGGGCCAGCTTGATGCCCATGGCGTAGGGGATGCCCACGCCCATGGTGCCCAGCCCGCCCGAGTTGATCCAGCGCCGCGGCCGGTCGAACTTGTAGTACTGCGCCGCCCACATCTGGTGCTGCCCGACGTCGGAGGTGACGTAGGCGTCGGCGTCGCGGGTGAGGTTCCATAGCGTCTCGATCACGCGCTGCGGCTTGATCACGTCGGGGTTGCTGTCGTCATACTTGAGGCAGTCGCGGCTGCGCCAGCCCTCGATGGTCTGCCACCAGTCGGCCAGCGCGCGCCCATCGGGCCGGGCCGGGCTCTCGTGCAGCATGGCGAGCAGTTCGGTGAGCACCTCGCGCACATCGCCCACGATCGGCACATCGACCTTGACGCGCTTGGAGATGCTCGACGGGTCGATGTCGATGTGGATGATCTTGCGCTCGTTTTGCGCAAAATGCTTGGGGTTGCCGATCACGCGGTCGTCAAAGCGCGCGCCGATGGCCAGCAGCACGTCGCAGTTTTGCATCGTGTTGTTGGCCTCGAGCGTGCCGTGCATGCCGAGCATACCCAGGAACTTGCGCTCGGTCGCCGGGTAGGCGCCCAGCCCCATCAGGGTGTTGGTGACCGGAAAGCCCAGCAGCTCGCACAGGGCGCGCAACTCGGGCACGGCGTTGCTCAGCAGCACCCCGCCGCCGGTGTAGATGTAGGGCCGCTTGGCCGCCAGCAGCAGTTGCAGCGCCTTGCGGATTTGCCCGCCGTGGCCCTTGCGCACCGGGTTGTAGGAGCGCAGGCTGACCGACTCCGGGTAGCCGCTGTAGGCGATTTTCTTGAACGACACGTCTTTGGGGATGTCCACCACCACCGGGCCGGGGCGGCCGCTGCGTGCCAGGTAGAAAGCCTTTTTGAGCGTCAGCGCCAGCTCGCGCACGTCTTTGACCAAGAAATTGTGCTTGACGATCGGGCGTGTGATGCCCACCGTGTCGCACTCCTGGAAGGCGTCGAGCCCGATCGCTGCCGTGGGCACCTGACCGGTGATGATCACCATCGGGATGCTGTCCATGTAGGCGGTGGCGATGCCGGTGACGGCGTTCGTCACGCCGGGGCCGGATGTGACCAGCGCCACGCCCACGTCGCCGGTGGCGCGGGCGTAGCCGTCGGCGGCGTGCACCGCGGCCTGCTCGTGGCGCACCAGCACGTGCTGGATGGTGTCTTGCTTGTAGAGCGCGTCGTAGATGTAGAGCACCGCGCCGCCGGGGTAGCCCCAGAGGTAGCGCACGTTTTCGGCCTGCAGAGCGCGCACGAGGATTTCGGCGCCCATCAGCTCTTCGGGGGTGCCGGGGTTGGCCGTGTGGCCGGATGCGGGTGTTTTGATTTCCATGATGATGAACCTTTCGGGTATTTCTCTGACGAAAAACCTTGGGTGCCTCTAAGCCAGCCCTTGTGGGGCCGCTGCGAGACTTGAGGCCAAAGCCATGGCGGCAACCTGCCGCGCAACCTTGACCCGTTTGCCGTTTGACTTGGGTAAGCGCGCATTATGGCATGTTCCAGCAGCCGCTCTGGCGCGTGCGGGGTGCGACAATCTGCGGCGATCCGATCCTCGACCCTCGCTCATGAGCAAAAAACACCCCGCATCCCCTGCCCCAGCAACCCCAGCGGCCGATACCGCGCCCCCTGCACTCAGCACCCCCTCGCTGCGCCGGCGCATGGCCTGCTGGATGTACGAGGGCACGCTGATGTTTGGCGTGATCTTTATGGCGGCGCTGGCCTTTGGCATGCTCACCGACAGCCGCGAGCCGATGCAAAACCGGCACGCGCTGCAAGGCTTTTTGTTCCTGATCGGCGGCCTGTATTTCGCTTACTTCTGGCACAAGGGCCAGACGCTGGCCATGAAAACCTGGCACATCCGCGTCGTGGACCACGCCGGGCGGCCGCTGCGGCTGGCGCACGCACTCTTGCGCTACGTGCTGAGCTGGGTCTGGTTTGCGCCGCCGATGGTGCTGGGCGCGCTGCTCGGGCTGCAAGCGTCATGGATTTTGTGGATGATGTTGGCCTGGGTGCCGATCTATGCCCTGCTGGCGCGGCTGCACCCGCAGCGCCAGTTCTGGCACGACGCCTGGGCCGGCACCCGGCTGATCCATGCGCCCCCATCCGAAACCCATGCCTGACCGATGAACGAGCAATCCCCCCTGCCCCACCTGGACCCGGTCACGCAGCAAAAGCGGCGCGGCATTTTGCGCTTGTGGAACGCCATGGGCTACTCGCTCATGGGGCTGCGTGCGGCCTGGGACGAATCGGCTTTTCGCCAAGAGGCCATGGCCGCGTTCATCATGGTGCCGGCGGCGTTTTGGGTTGGGCGCACCTGGGTCGAGGTTGGGCTGCTGGTGGGCACCGTGCTGCTGGTGATGATCGTCGAGCTGCTCAACACCGGCATCGAAACCGCCATCGACCGCATCGGGCCGCAGTGGCACCACCTGTCCAAACGCGCCAAAGACATGGGCAGCGCCGCCGTGTTGCTCAGCCTGTTGCTGTGCGCAGGGGTGTGGCTGGGGGCGCTGCACGCGCGCTTCTGGGGCGCGTAGCTGCGCCCTTGCGCCGGCCGCCGCCGTGCGTCGGCTTGGCAGGCGCCTTGGTCGCATGACACAATGGAGGCATCATGTACACAGCCCCTGCCCCTTTGACCGCCCCGGCCTTTTCGCTCTGTGTTTTTTGCGGCTCACGCCCCGGTGTGGATGAGCGCCATGCGCTGGCGGCGCAGGCGGTGGGGCAGTGGATCGGCCAGCACGGCGGGCAACTGGTGTATGGCGGCGGCAGCAACGGCCTCATGGGCCTGCTGGCCGACGCCGCGCTCGACGCCGGTGCCTCGGTGGTGGGGGTGATTCCGCAGAGCCTAGAAATCAAGGAACACGCCAAGCGCGAATGCACCGAGCTGCACGTGGTGCCCTCGATGCACCGGCGCAAGCAGCTCATGGCCGAACGCGCCGACGCTTTTCTGATTTTGCCCGGCGGCATCGGCACGCTCGAGGAGTGGTTCGAGGTCTGGAGCTGGCGCCAGCTCGGCTACCACGACAAACCCATTGGCGTGCTCAACGTGGGCGGCTTTTACGACCCGCTGCTGGCGGCGCTGGGGCAGAGCGCCCAAGCCGGCTTCATGGACACGTGGCAGCTCGACCTGATCCAGATTTCATCGAGCATCGAGGCGCTGCTGCCGGCGCTGGTGCAAAACGCCGGTTTTGCGCCGCCCGATCGGTTGGAGCAAATTTAAACACCGCGCCCTCCGCTTGGGCGGGCAGGCTCAAATCGCGGTTTCGTCTTGCTCGCCGGTGCGGATGCGCACCACGCGCTCGACCGGGGTGACGAAGATTTTGCCGTCGCCAATTTTGCCGGTGCGCGCGGCGCGGATGATGGCATCGACGCAGCGCTCCACGTCTTCAGACTTGAGCACCACGTCGATGCGCACCTTGGGCAGGAAATCGACCACGTACTCGGCCCCGCGGTAGAGCTCGGTGTGGCCCTTTTGGCGCCCAAAACCCTTGACCTCGGTCACCGTCAGGCCGGTCACGCCCTGCTCGGCCAAGGCCTCGCGCACCTCTTCGAGCTTGAACGGTTTGATGACGGCGGTGATTTGTTTCATGCGCAAGGGCTCCAGCGAAATATGACTGGCCTGACTTTATCATGCATCCCATGACTGCTGCAGCCGAACCGGTGTTTCGTTCGCGCGCCCTGTGCAAGCACTACCCCATGGGTGAGGTGCAGGTGCAGGCGCTGCGCGGCATCGACCTCGACCTGTACCCGGGCGAGTTCGTGGTGCTGCTGGGGGCCTCGGGCAGCGGCAAATCGACCCTGCTCAACATTCTGGGCGGGCTGGATCGCCCCAGCAGCGGGCAGGTGCAATGCCAGGGACACGACCTAAGCACCGCCGACGAGGCCGAGCTGACGCGCTTTCGGCGCGCCTCGATCGGTTTCGTGTTTCAGTTCTACAACCTAATCCCCAGCCTGACGGCGCTGGAAAACGTGCAACTGGTGACCGACATCGCCACCGACCCGATGCCGGCTGCGCAAGCGCTGGACTGGGTCGGGCTGAGCGAGCGCCAGCACCACTTCCCGGCCCAGCTTTCGGGCGGCGAGCAGCAGCGGGTGGCGATCGCGCGCGCCATTGCCAAACGCCCGGCCGTGCTGCTGTGCGACGAACCCACGGGCGCGCTCGATTCGCGCACCGGGGTGCGGGTGCTGGAGGCGCTGCGGCGCATCCACCAGCAGCTCGGGGCCCTGACGGTGGTGATCACGCACAACGCGGTGATTGCCGAAATGGCCGATCGCGTGATCTACCTCAGCGACGGCCGGATCGAGCGCGAACAGCGCAACCCGGCCCCCAAAGCGCCGCAGGAGCTGCACTGGTGAAGGCGCTGCAGCGCAAACTGCTGCGCGACGCCTGGCAATTGCGCGGCCAGGCGCTGGCGATTGCGCTGGTGGTGATCGGCGGCATCGCCACCTTGGTGATGGCGCTGAGCAACTACCAGGCGCTGCAGCAGACGCGCGAGCGCTTTTACGAGGAATACCGCTTTGCCGAGCTGTTTGCCAGCCTGCAACGCGCGCCCCAAAGCCTGCTGGCCGACCTGGCCGCCCTGCCCGGCGTGCATCAGGCCCAAGGGCGCGTGCAGGCCTTGGCACACCTGGAACTGGCCGGCTTCGAGCGCCCGATCACCGGGCAGATGGTCGCGCTGCCCGAGCACCCCGGGGACCTGCACCAGTTGCACCTGCGCAGCGGCGCCTGGCCCGCCCAGCCCTGGGAGGCGGTGCTGGGCGAAGCCTTCGCGCTGGCGCACGGCTTGCAGGCGGGCGATGCGCTGGTAGCGATCGTCAACGGCCGCCGCCAGGAGCTGCGCATCAGCGGCATAGGCCTGTCGCCCGAGTTCATCTACCCGGTGCGTCCGGGCGACCTGTTCCCCGATTTCGTGCATTTCACGGTGCTGTGGCTGCCGCGCGAAACACTGGCGGGCGCGCTCGACCTGGAGGGCGCCTTCAACCAGTTGCTGCTCGACCTGGCCCCCGGTGCCTCCGAGGCCGACCTGATCGCCGCCGTCGATCGGCTCTTGCAACCCTATGGCGGCCGCGGCAGCCACGGGCGCGATTTGCAGTTTTCGCACCGCTTGCTGGAAGAAGAGTTGCTGGGCTTGCGCACCATGTCGCAACTGTTTGGACTGATTTTTCTGGGCGTGACGGCGTTTTTGCTCAGCGTGCTGAGCGCGCGCCTGATCCGCACCCAGCAAGAGCAGATCGCGCTGCTCAAGGCCTTTGGCTACCGCAACCGGCAGATCGCGGCCCATTACGCCGGCCTGGTGCTGCTGCTGGTGAGCGTGGGCGTGCTGCCCGGGCTGGCACTGGGGGCCTGGCTGGGGCGTGGCATGGCCGAGCTCTACGCCAGCTTCTATCACTTTCCTTTCCTGGACTGGGGCCTGCGGCCCGAGCTGGTGTTGCTGGCCTGCGCCTTTGCGCTCAGCGCCGCCGCCTTGGGCACCGCAGGCGGCCTGTGGCGCGCCTGGCGGCTGGCCCCGGCCGAGGCGATGCGTCCGCCGAGCCCGGCGCGGTTTGGCCACTCGCGCAGCGAAAGGTTGCTGCCCAGTCGCTGGCTGCCACCGTCGGCGCGCATGGTGGCGCGCCAGTTGGAGCGCCACCCCGGGCGCACGCTGCTGTCGGTGCTGGGCATCGCGCTCGCGGGCGGGATTTTGATCATGTCGCGGCTGCAAGCCGCGGCCATCGACGAAATCGTGCGGGTGCAGTTCGACCTCGTGCAGCGCGAGCACCTGAGTCTGGTGTTCACCCAAGCCACCCCGATCGGCGCCCTTGACGAACTGGCCAGCCTGCCCGGTGTGCTGGCGGTCGAAGGGGTGCGGCACAGCCCGGTGCGGCTGCGCCACGGGCCGCGCAGCTTCGTCAGCGCGGTGCAGGGGCTGCCCGAGCAGAGCGAACTGCGGCGTGTGCTCGATCAGCAACTGCAGCCGGTCGAGCTGCCGCTGCAGGGCCTGCTGCTGACCGAGCACCTGGCGCAGATGCTGCAAATCCGCCCCGGGCAGACGCTGCAAGTGGAGTTTCTGGATGGCCGCCGCGACACCCTGTGGTTGCCAGTGGCCGGCACGGTGCAAGAATACCTGGGCGTGGGCGTGTATGCGCGGCTCGGCTGGCTCAACCCCTTGCTGCTCGAAGGCGAGCTGATCAGCGGCGCCCTGCTGCGCATCGACCCCACCCAGGAAATGGCGCTGCTGCAGGCGCTGCGCCAGCGCCCCGGCGTGGCCAGCGTGATCGAGCAAGAACGCGCCATCGCCGCCTTCATGGACACCATGGCCGAGGGCATGCTGACCTTTGGCCTGATCATGACGCTGCTGGCCTCCAGCATCGCGGTCGGGGTGGTCTATAACGCGGCGCGCATCACGCTGGCCGAACGCGCGCGCGATCTGGCCAGCCTGCGCGTGCTCGGCTACACCCCGCAAGAGGTACGCGATCTGCTGCTGGGCGAGCTGGGCGCGCTGGTGCTGCTGGCGCTGCTGCCCGCCTTTGCCATCGGCTACGGCTTGAGTGCGCTGCTGGTGGCGGGGATGCAAAATGAGCTGTTTCGCATCCCCTTGGTCGTCACGCCGCAAGCCTTTGCCTTGGGCGGTTTGGTGCTGTTGCTGGCCTCGGCGCTGGCTGCCTGGTGGGCCTTGCGCCGCCTGCGCCAACTCGACCTGGTGGCCGTGTTAAAAACCCGGGAGTGAAAATGCCCCATCCCTTGCCTTCTGCCCCCTTATCCTCTGCCCCTTGGCTGCGCTACCTGATCGCGGCCGCCGTTCTGGCAGCCTTGCTGGCGCTGGCGCTGTGGCCTGCGCGCCACCCGGTGGACCGCGCCACGGTGCTGCAGGGCACGGTGCGCGAGAGCTTCGAGGCCGAAGGCCGCGCGCGCGTGCAGCAGCGCTTTGTACTGAGCGCGCCGGTGGCCGGTGTGGTCGAGCGGCTGGAGTGGGAGCCCGGCGAGCGCGTGCAGGCCGGGCAGGTGCTGGTGCGGCTGCGCCCCTTGGCCAGTCCGGTGCTCGATGCGCGCAGCCGCGCCCAGGCGCGGGCGCAGGCTGCGGCGGCGCAGAGCAGCTACGCGGCCGCCCAAGCCGAAGCCGCCGCAGCCGCGCAAACGGCCCAGTTGGCCGCCAGCGCAGCCGAACGCGTAGAGGCGCTGGCGGCGCAGGGCATGGTGTCGGCGGCGGCGCTGCAGCAGGCGCAGACGCAGCGCGAAGCAAGCGCCCAGCGTGCGCAAAGCGCGCTCTGGCAGCAGGGCAGCGCCCGCTACCAGCTTGAGGCCGCCCGCGCCGCCTTGCTGGCGCACGACCCGGCGCGCCCCGCAGAGGCGGCGCTGCTGCTGCGCGCGCCCATCGACGGCGTGCTGCTGCGGCGCCACTTTCAGAGCGAGCGCGCGGTGCCGCTGGGCGAGCCGATTTTGGAGCTGGGCAACCCGCAGGCGCTCGAAGTCGAGGCCGATGTGCTGTCGGCCGACGCGGTGCGGCTGCGCCCCGGCATGGCGGTCGAGCTGCTGCGCTGGGGCGGCCCGGCCATGCTCAAGGCCGTGGTGCAGCGCATCGAGCCGGCGGCCTTCACCCAGGTGTCGGCGCTCGGGGTGCAAGAGCAGCGGGTGCGCGTGTGGCTGAAACTGCTCGATGAACCCGCCACTTGGGCGGGCTTGGGCGAGGGCTACCGGGTGCAGGCGCGCTTCGTGCTGCGCTCGGTGCCCGAGGCACTCTACCTGCCCAGCGCCGCCGTGTTCCGCCACGCTGGCACGAATGGCCTCGATGGCGCTGCGGGCACCCGCACCGAACCCGGCTGGGCGGTGTACCGCATCGAGGGGCAGCGCGCCCGCCTGCAAACGGTGCAACTGGGCCTGCAGGGCGAAGGCCGGGTGCAGGTGCTGGCCGGGCTGCAAGCGGGCGACGAGGTGGTGCTGCACCCGCCGCGCCAGCTCAGCGACGGTGCGTGGCTGCGGCTGCGTTAGCGTTTGGCCACCGCCCGGCTTTTCAAACCGGGCTCAGCCCCGGTAGCGGTTGGTGTTGGGGTAGCGCCAGTCTTTGCCAAAGCTGCGCGGCGTCACGCGGGTGCCCAGCGGGCCCTGGCGGCGCTTGTATTCGCTCAGGCGCAGCAGCCGCAGCACCTGCTCCACGGCGGCCTGCGGGTAGCCGGCGGCGATGATCTCGGCCGCGCTCTGCTCTTTCTCCACGTAGCGCTCCACAATGGCGTCGAGCAGTTCGTAGGGCGGCAGGCTGTCTTGGTCGGTCTGGTCCGGGCGCAGCTCGGCGCTGGGCGGCCGGGTGATGATGCGCTCGGGGATCGGGTTGGCGCAGCGGCCAAAGGGGTCGTGGGCGTTGCGCCAGCGCGCCAGCTCAAAAACCCGGGTTTTGGGCACATCTTTGAGCACGGCAAAGCCGCCCGCCATGTCGCCGTAGAGGGTGCAGTAGCCGGTGGCGAGCTCGCTCTTGTTGCCGGTGGTGAGCACGATGGCACCAAACTTGTTCGACAGCGCCATCAGCAGCGTGCCACGGATGCGCGCTTGCAGGTTTTCTTCGGTGAGGTCGGGCGCGCGGCCCTCGAAAAGGGGTTCGAGTGTGTGCAGCAGCGCCTCGAACACCGGCTGGATCGATACGTCCTCGTGGCGCACGCCCATGCGCGCGGCCATCTCGTGCGCGTCGATGAGCGAGATTTCGGCGCTGTAGGGCGAGGGCAGCATGAGCGTGCGCACGCGCTCGTTCCCCAAGGCATCGACCGCCAGCGCCAGCACCAGCGCCGAATCGATGCCGCCCGACAGACCCAGCAGCGCCCCCGGAAAACCGTTTTTGTCCACGTAGTCGCGCAGCCCCAGCACCAGTGCCTGCCAGAGCTCGGCCAGCGGCTCGGGCACGGGGGCCACCGGGCCGCTGAGCCCCCACGCGCGGCGCTCGGGAGCAGCGCCGCCCTCCCCGGCTGGATGGGCTGGCGGTGGCAGCTCGCTTAGGGGTCTGGCGCGGCTGGCTTGGGCCTCGATGCGCAACAGCTCAGGCGCAAAACTGGCGGCGCGCGCGGCCAAGCGGCCATCGGCCTCGAGGGCGAAGCTGCGGCCCTCGAACACCACCTCGTCTTGCGCGCCCACCAAGTGCGCATAGACCAGCGGCAAGCCGGTCTCGGCCACGCGCTGGCGCATCACCTGCTCGCGCTGCGCGCCCTTGCCCCAGTGATAGGGCGAGGCGTTGAGCACCAGCAGCAGCTCGGCCCCGGCGGCCTTGGATTGCGCGGCGGGCTCGGGGTACCAGGCGTCTTCGCAGATCAGCAAGCCAATGCGCAGCCGCTGCCCGTGATCAGCGGGCAAATCGAACACACCCACGCCCTGGCCCGGCACGCAGGTGCGCTGCTCATCGAACACCTGGTAGCTGGGCAGTTCGCGCTTGGCGTAGCGCAGCAGCACCTGCCCATCTGCCAGCACCGAGGCCGCGTTGAGGCAGCGCGTGCGGCCGTGGCCGCCGGGGGGCTCGTCGGTGGGGTGGGCCAGCGCCGCCGGGTGCCCCACCACCAGGTGCAGCCCGGGCCAGTCGGCGCTCTGGCGCGCCAGCTCTTGCAGCGCCGCCTCGCAGTCGGCCACGAAGGCCGGCCGCAGCAGCAGGTCTTCGGCCGGGTAGCCGCACAGCGCCAGCTCGGGCGTGAGCAGCAGCCGCGCGCCTTGGGCATGCGCCGCTTGCGCCGCCGCGGCGATTTGCCGCACGTTGCCAGCCAAGTCGCCGACGACGACGTTGAGCTGCGCCACGCAGATGGGCAGCGTTGCAGCGCTTGGCTTGGTCAAGGCAGCGGCCACGTCAGCGCGTTCGTGTTCGCCTGTGCCTCAGCCCTTCTGCTGCTCTTCTTCGTAGGCCGCGATGCCGTCGCGGATTTCCGCGTGCGCCGCCTCTATGCCTTCCCAGCCTTGCACCTTGACCCACTTGCCGGGGTCTAGGTCTTTGTAGTGCTCAAAAAAGTGCTCGATCGCCTTGAGGCTGATCGGGTTCAGGTCCTGCAAGCTTTCCCAGTGCGAGTACAGGGGCAGGATTTTTTCGGTCGGCACCGCCAGCACCTTGCCATCCACGCCGCCTTCGTCCTCCATTTTCAGAATCCCCAGCGCGCGGCACGGCACCACCACCCCAGGCGGCAGCGGCACCGGCGTAATCACCAGCACATCGACCGGGTCGCCATCGCCCGAGATGGTCTTGGGCACGTAGCCGTAGTTGGTCGGGTAGTGCATCGCCGTGTTCATGAAGCGATCGACGAAGATGCAGCCCGAGGCCTTGTCCACCTCATACTTGATCGGGTCGCCATTCATCGAGATTTCGATGATGACGTTGAAGATGGCGGGAGCCTTGCTGCCGGGGGTGACGTGGTCGAGTGACATAGGTGAAACGGCCTGTGAGGAAGAAAGGAATGGGGGAAGCAAACAAAGCGGCCACGCGAGACACTGCCAGCCGACAGCGCCTGCTGCCACGCAGCATTGAAGCCGATTTTACCTTCGCAAAACTGACTTGCAGCACACACTTGCAGGACACATCCCCCTACCGCCAGCGCAACCAGCCCCCGCCGCCTTGTCAAGCGCCCTGCCACTTGGTGTACGCTAGGCACTTATGTCAGAGCGCATCATCCCCTTGGTCAACGCTTTCAACCCCGGCCTGCCTGTGCGCACGGGCGGCCCCGCCGTGGCGCCCAGCGGCGAGTTGCTTGACGCCCTTGGGCGGCCGTTGCGCGATTTGCGCATCAGCGTCACGGACCGCTGCAACTTTCGCTGCAGCTACTGCATGCCGCGCGAGGTTTTTGACAACCAGCACCGTTACTTGCCGCACGCCGACTTGCTCAGCTTCGAGGAAATCACGCGGCTGGCGCGGATTTTTGTGGCGCACGGGGTGCGCAAGCTGCGCCTGACCGGTGGCGAGCCGCTGTTGCGCAAAAACGTCGAGGCCCTGATCGAGCAACTGGCGCAACTGCGCACGCCCGACGGAGAGCCGCTCGACCTCACCCTCACCACCAACGCCAGCCTGCTGCAACGCAAGGCGCGCGGCCTCAAAGCCGCCGGGCTGCAGCGCATCACCATCAGCCTCGACGCGCTCGACGATGCGGTGTTCAAGCGCATGAACGACGCCGATTTTCCGGTCGCCGACGTGCTGGCCGGCATCGACGCCGCCGAGGCCGTCGGGCTGGGGCCGATCAAGATCAACACCGTGGTCAAGCGCGGCACCAACGAGCACCAGATTTTGCCGCTGGTGCGCCACTTCCGCGGCCGCCCGTTGGCCTTGCGCTTCATCGAATACATGGACGTGGGCTGCAGCAACGGCTGGCAGATGGACGAGGTGCTGCCCAGCGCGGAGGCGCGCCAGCTGATCGAGGCCGAGCTGCCGCTGCTGGCGCTGCCGGCCAGCGCCGCCGGCGAGACCGCCGAACGCTGGGGCCACGCCGGGCCCGATGGGCGCCACGACCCGGCGCTGGGCGAGGTGGGCTTCATCAGCAGCGTCACCCAAGCCTTCTGCCGCGACTGCAACCGCGCCCGCCTCTCGACCGAGGGCAAGGTCTATCTGTGCCTGTTTGCCAACCAAGGTTACGACCTGCGCGCCCTGCTGCGCACCGGCGCCAGCGACGCCGATCTGGCCCACGCCATCGCCGCGATCTGGCAGCCGCGGCGCGAGCGCTACTCGGAGCTGCGTGCCAGCCTGCCCGCAGCCGCGCGCGCGCCCGAGGCCGGCAAGCGCATCGAGATGAGCTACATCGGCGGCTGATAGGCCACACCCGGGAGACCACCCCCATGGCCCAGATTTTTTACCTGACCCAGATCCAGATCGAGCTCGGCGCCCTGCGCCTGCTGGCCAGCGAGTGCGATCGCGTGGGCATCCAGCGGCCGCTGATCGTCACCGACGCCGGGGTACGCGCCGCCGGGCTGCTGGAGCGCGCCGTGGTGGCCTTGGGCCTAGGCACCGCTGCCCTGCCGCACGCGGTGTTCGACGCCACCCCCAGCAACCCGACCGAGGCCGCCGTGCGCGCCGCTGCGGCGGTGTATGGGCAGGCGCGCTGCGACGGCCTGATCGCGCTCGGCGGCGGCAGCGCCATCGACTGCGCCAAGGGCGTGGCGATCGCCCTCGCGCACCCGGGGCCGCTCAAGGCTTACGCCACCATCGAAGGCGGCTCGGCCAAAATCAGCGCCCAGCTGCCGCCCCTGATCGCCGTGCCCACCACCGCTGGTACCGGCAGCGAAGTGGCCCGCGGCGCCATTCTGATCGTCGATGACGGGCGCAAGCTCGGCTTTCACAGCTGGCACCTGCTGCCCAAGGCGGCCATCCTCGACCCCGAACTCACGCTCGGCCTGCCGCCGCTGCTCACCGCCGCCACCGGCATGGACGCGATCGCGCACTGCATGGAAACCTTCATGGCCAGCGCCTTCAACCCACCGGCCGACGGCATCGCGCTCGACGGGCTGGCGCGCGGCTGGGCGCACATCGAGCGCGCCACCCGCGACGGCCACGACCGCCAAGCCCGGCTGCAGATGATGAGCGCCAGCATGCAGGGCGCGCTGGCGTTTCAAAAGGGGCTGGGCTGCGTGCATTCGCTCAGCCACAGCCTGGGCGGCGTGTTGCCACGGCTGCACCACGGCACCCTGAATGCGGTGTTTCTGCCCGCTGTGCTGGCTTTCAACGCCAGCGCCGAAGCGGTGCAGCAAGAGCGCCGGCTGGAGCGCATGGCGCAGGCGATGGGTTTGGGCGCCGACCCGCAGGCCGTCGGGCCGGCCATTCGCGCCCTCAATGCACGCTTGGGCCTGCCCAGCGGACTGGCGGCGCTCGGCGTGGGCCCCGAGGTATTCGAGCGCGTGATCGCAGGCGCCTTGGCCGACCACTGCCACCAAAGCAACCCACGCCTAGCCAGCCCCGACGACTACCGCGCCCTGCTCGAGGCATCGATGTAAAACCGCAACCCAGCGCTACAGCGGCTGCACCACAGACGGATCGGGCCGCTGCAGCCAGGCGGCGAATTCGTCGGCCAGCTGCTGGCTCGCCGCCGCTGCTGCGCTCCAAGCGCGCATGCGCGCCGCCAGGTCGCTGCCGTAGCGCTCGAAATCGCTGCGATCGGGCAGCTTGCCGTCGGGCAGCGTGCGCAGCCAATCTGGGTCCGGCGCCAGCACCAGGGTGCGGTCCAGAAACGCCGTGCTGCGGTGGCGCCACTTGAGCGCCTTGTCGAGCCAACCGGGCACCAGTTGGCGCTGAAAATGCGGGTACAGCACCAGGCCGGGCGCGCGCTGCCAGTCCAGGTGCAGGTGGTAGTCGGTGATGCCGCCGTCCCAATAGGCGCCCGGGGGCGCGCCGGCGATGTCGGGCACCGCCTGCATGGCAAACGGCACCGAGCAACTGGCTTGCAGCGCCGGCAGCCAGTTGCACTCGTCGAGCCAAACCTGCCGCGTGCGCAGGTCGCTGCGGCCAAAGGGCAAGGCCGCCCCCGGGGTCGAAAACACCACCCGCTCCAGCCAAGCGCCCAAGGCCGGGCGGTGCAGCGCGTTGCTCAGCCAAGCGCCCAGATAGCCCGCCGGGGTGCGCCAGCGCCCCTCGCGCCGCAGCAGGTGGCGGCCCCGGGCCGTGAGCACATGCAGCCGGTAGCGTGGGTGCGCCAGCACCTGCTGCGCACGGCCGGCGTAGAACAGCTGCAAGTTGTGCGCAAAACGCTCGCTCACGTGCGCCGCCGTGGGCCGCTTGCGCCCCGGTGGCAGCTCGAACTGCTGGCGGATGTAGCCGTGCTCGAAGCGCTCGAAGGCGGCCGCGCAGTCGTCCAAACAGGCCGTCGCCATGCGCCAGGCCCCGATCGAGGCGCCCACCAGGTCGATCGGCTGAGTGCTCTGCGCCAACCAATGGCCAAAGATGAAGCGGTCCAGCGGCCCCAAAATCAGTCCCTTGGGACCGCCGGCGGCCCCGGCGACGATGCCCACGTCGCGCGCCTGCAAACCTTGGGCGTGCAGATGGCGCAGCGCCGCTGGGCCGGCATAGAGGCGCAAGGCCGGCAAACGGGCCGCCATCAGAGCCCCGGCAAGCGGTCCAGCCCGGCCACGTCGGGCGCCACCAGCAGGTCCGGGTCCAGCCCCAGCGCCTCGCCCACGTCGTCCGGGTAGTGGTCGATCAGCTCGTTGGCGCGGTTGCCCGCCAGCAGCAGGCGCGCGCGCCAGCTGGCCAGGTGCACCACCGCCGCCAGCGGTTCCTGCTCGGCCGGCGCCAGCGGCTCGGTGTGCTGCGCGATGGCCGTCACCAGCAAGCGCGGCAGGCGCCAGTGCTGCGCCAGCGCGGCACCGGTTTCGGCGTAGCTATAGCCCAGCGCCAGCCGCTCGACCTCAGCGCGCTCAAGCGCAAACACGTCCAAGCGCTGGTTCAGGCTGGCCATGGCCTCGGGCATGCCCATGTGCAGCACCAACTCGCCCACGCCGTGCAACAGCGCCGCCGTGAAGGCCAGGTTGGCATCGAGCCGGCGCGGGGTGCACAGGAGCCGGGCCACGGTGGCGGCGGCAAAGCTGAAATGCCAGAATTTGTCGAGGTGGATGCCGCTCACGGCGTGAAAGCTGGCATTCAGGGCGGCGGCGATGACCAGCGCGCGCACCTTGTTGAGCCCCAGCACCACAATCGCCTCGCGCACCGTGCCGACCGGGTTTAGCAGGGCAAAAAAGGAGGAATTGGCCTGGCGCAGCAGGCGCGCCGTGAGCACCGGATCGTGCTCGATGTCGCGCGCCAGCGAGTCGAAATCGACCTCGTCGAACTCGAAGGTCTGAATCAGCTTGGCCGCCAGCTCGGGCACCACCGGCAGGCTTTGGGGTTGGCGCAGCAGTTCGTCGAGTCGCATCGGGTGCTCGGCCTCATCAGCCCAAAAAGGCGGATAGCTCGCCGGCCGACGTCCATTCGCTCGGGTCTTTGTCGAGCACCATGTCGAGGTCGAGCCCGAGCAGAATCGCCACCACTTCGGGGAAGGTGGCGGCCAGGCCCTCGCGGTCGAGGTTGATCTCTTGCGCGCGCGCGCGCCATGCCGCCATGTGCACGATGCCGGCCAGCGGTTCGTACACATCGCCCTCAAAGGGCAGCAACTGGTGCTGCAGCGCACGCACGATCAAATCGGGAAAATCCCACTTGGCGGCGAAGGCGGCGCTCACGTCGGCGTAGGTGTAGCCCAACACGGCGCGCTCGGCCTCGGCGCGTTTCATGTCGAAGGGCGAGACGCTCCAGTCGATGCGCGCGATGACCTCGGGCAGGCCGATGTGCAGCACCAGATCGCCCACCGCGTGCACCAAGCCGGCGGTGAAGGCCGCGCCCTCGTTTAGTCGCATGCTGCGCGCTAGGGTGCGGCAGATTTTGGCGCTGTTTAGGCTGTAGCGCCAG